>Ga0326514_10000116_pt1 | contig 47970 bp, 58 predicted proteins | sample 3_2548_0518_D_FD_203653 | JGI IMG/M metagenome (GOLD analysis project Ga0326514, IMG submission 203653) | Bovine rumen microbial communities from UC Davis, California, United States - 3_2548_0518 | ecosystem: Host-associated > Mammals > Digestive system > Stomach > Rumen | place: USA... | reverse complement strand
CGGCAAGTTTTAAAAATACCGAAATTTCTGAGTTTATCAACACTGTCGGTAAGAATCTGCATAAAAATATGATTGTGGATCCTTCCATCAAGGGCAAGATCAATATTCGAAGCTATGATGTTCTTGATGATGATGCATATTACCAGTTCTTCCTGAGTGTGCTTGAACTGTACGGACTGGTGGCTATTCCGGTGGATGATCATACCGTGAAGGTCGTAAAGGTGGCAAAGGCGAAGGCTGTAGGTTATCCGCTTTATGATGAAAATGATCCGAGCTCCGGTTCTGAAATGATTGCAAGGGTATTCCCGGTGAAGAATATTTCAGTCAAGGAACTCTCACCTTTGCTGCGACAGATGGTGGATCTGTCAGAAGGCGGAAATGTTGTTCATTATGAACCTTCCAATGTACTTATTATTACCGGTCGCGCCAATGTGGTAAACCGTATTGTTGACGTGGTTAAAAGAGTGGACAAGGCCGGCGATCAGTCTGTTGACATCATCAAAGTAAAATATGCATCAGCTGCTGAAATTGCACGTCTGATTACCAGTCTGCTTAATGATGACAAGAACCGCAACAACCTTCCAGCCATGAGAACACCGAAAATTGAAGCCGACGAACGCTCAAATTCGATTGTGGTTTCCGGCGAGCCGAATGTTAGAAAACGTGTTATTGAACTGGTTAAGAGACTTGATCAGGATCAGGAGTTTGTCGGCAATACCAAGGTTATATACCTTAAGTACGCCAAGGCCAAGAATGTGGTTGAAGTTCTGAACGGACTGGGCTCAAACATCGATCCTGAAAAGGCAGGTGGAAAAGCTGCCTCTTCTCCGCTGAATGCCAAGTTTGCTGTATACGGCGATGAGGAAACCAATTCCGTGATTGTCAATGCCCAGCCGGATCTGATGCAGCAGATTGAGTCGGTTATTACAAAACTCGATATCCGCCGCGCCCAGGTTTATGTTGAGGCGATCATTGTTGAAATGTCAAATTCTGATGCTGCTGAATTCGGTGTACAGTGGGGTAACACCAAAGGCGGTGCGGTACTGTTCAACAGTCCGACCTCCGCTGCCAACCTGGTGGCAAACGGTTTCAGTGCACTGGGAAATCTTCAGGGCGGTATCGGCGGTTTCTATTCAGGAAACTGGTTCAGTTTGGTTACCGCACTTAAAACCGATGCCCGCAGTAACGTGCTGTCAACTCCTTCTGTGGTGACCCTCGACAACGAGGAGGCTGAATTCACTGTTGGTCAGGAAGTTCCGGTTCTTACTGGAAGCCAGAGCAGTCTGTCATCCGATGCAAACAATGTTTACCAGACAATTGAACGTAAAACGGTTGGAACCAAACTTAAGTTCACTCCGCAGATCAATGAGGGTGACTCAGTGATTCTGACAATTGAACAGGAGGTTTCATCGGTTGCTTCAACCTCGTCACATCCTGAACTCGGCGATACCTTTGATACCAGAACCATTAAGAACTCACTGCTGGTAAAGAGCGGGGAAACCGTGGTGCTTGGCGGTCTTCTTAACGAGTCCACCGATGAGGTTGTCTACAAGGTTCCTATTCTGGGTGATATTCCGCTGCTGGGATACCTGTTCAAGTACACATCAGCCAACAAATCAAAACGCAATCTTATGGTATTTATTCATCCGATCATTATCCGTGATCCTGATACCTATTCATCCATTTCCCGCAACAAGTACACCAAGTTCAGATCTGAACAGCTTGATCGTGCGATAAAGGGTGTTGCACTGCTGCCTGATACCAAGACTTCTCCAATCATGCCTGTGTACGGTAAAAGTACCACCGACACCATGAGTATTATTCATATGGACTCTCCGACACAGGAACAGATCAGAAAAGCCCTTGATGAGAATAACGGAGGATTTGTTTTATCCCCTGAAGAAATTGCCAAGTAGATCTGCCGCCCTGATGTCTGGTGTTTACTGCGTGAACCGGTGCAGTAAAAACAAAATGCTTCAGGGAGGTATAGAGTGACTTGACGTATGGATAAAGAACCCGGAGGGAATGCCGGGGCATGAACCAGACTGGCTCCATACGTGGACTTATTGATATGAATTATTAAAAGGAGGACAGTGGCGATTCCTCCCGCGGGCGGCCCCCTGGGTTTCCTCGCCACAGACATTATGACAGATGAAAATTTAGCACAGACAGAGCAGCTGGAAGAGCAGGCTGCCGCCCTCGAAGAAAACGTGGCCGGTACGGCTTCTGCTTCCGAGGAGCAGGAAGAAGCTGACAACAGCGGAAAAATCGAACATAGAATCGATTTCTCCTATGCAAAGGAGCACAATCTCGCACTCGGGAAAAACGAGCACGGGGATACGGTTGTCTATACCACCAGAGATCTGACACAGAAGGAACTGCTGGAGGTTATCAGACATGTTGGATTTGATTTCGAGGTTGTTCAGACCGAGGCTCAGAGTTTCAATGAAATACTGACCAAAGCCTATCAGCTTGACAGTAATGAAGCCAAACAGCTGATGAACGATATCGGAAGTGAAGTGGATTTCTTCTCGATTGCCGAAGATCTCGGATCCTCCTCTGAAGATTTGCTGGAATCCGAGGATGACGCTCCGATTATCCGTCTGATCAATGCCATGCTCAGTGAGGCGATCAAGGAGGGCGCATCCGACGTTCATGTAGAATGCTACGAAAAGGAACTGGTAATCAGATTCCGTGTTGACGGTATTCTCAAGGAAATAATGCGTCAGCCGCGCCAGATGGGACCTCTGCTTATTTCCCGTATCAAGGTTATGGCTAAACTGGATATCGCCGAAAAGCGTGTTCCTCAGGACGGTCGTATTACGCTGAGGATCGGCGGTCGTGCCGTGGATGTGCGTGTTTCAACGCTGCCGTCAAGCCACGGCGAGCGTGTGGTACTGCGTCTTCTTGATAAAAATGCTGTTCATCTGGAACTTGCCGATCTCGGCATGACAGAGGAAAACCGGGAGAAGATTCAGTCAATTATCCGCAAACCTCACGGCATTATACTTGTTACCGGTCCTACCGGTTCCGGTAAGTCAACCACTCTGTACGCCGCACTGTCCAATGTTGATACCAAGGCTCTGAATGTTATGACTGTTGAGGATCCTATTGAATATGATCTCGAAGGCGTGGGACAGACCCAGGTAAATGCCAAGGTTGACATGACCTTCGCGCGGGGCCTGAGAGCAATTCTGCGTCAGGACCCTGACGTTGTGATGGTGGGAGAAATCCGTGATACCGAGACTGCGGAAATTGCGGTCCAGGCTTCACTGACCGGTCACCTTGTACTGTCAACTCTTCATACCAATACGGCAGTGGGTGCCATTACCAGACTTCGCGATATGGGAATTGAACCGTTCCTGCTGTCTTCGACCCTGCTTGGGGTTCTTGCTCAGCGCCTGGTGAGAACTCTGTGTCCTGAATGCAAGGAAAGATATAAAGCCAGCAACAAGGAGAAGGAGGTTGTGGGAATTACCGGAACTGAGGATGTATTCCTGTACCGTCCGGTGGGATGCAAGGCATGCAACAATACCGGATACAAGGGTAGAACCGGCATCCATGAACTTCTGCTTGTGAACAACGAGGTCCGTGAAAGTATCAATGAGGCCAAGGGTGAGTTGTACATAGAAAATCTCATCCGTCCGTATACTCCAAGCATTAAACAGGACGGAATGAACAAGGTTCTGCAGGGTAAAACCACTGTGGAAGAGGTTCTGCGTGTAGCAAGAGATAATTAATATGGCATCTTATTCATATACTGCGATTGACAAGACCGGTAAGACAGTTACAGGTATCAGGGAAGGAGACAATGCTCGACAGATCCGTAATGCGCTGCGGGAAATGGAGCTGGTTCCTATTGATGTGATTGAATCCAATAAGAAAATGAAGACGAGTCAGGAAAAACTCTCTTTTTTTCAGCCGACCATCAAACTTTCCTACCTTACTCTGATTACCAGACAGCTGGCAACGCTGGTTGCCGCCTCGATTCCGATCGAGGAGGCGCTCAAGGCTGTGGCAGATCAGTGTGAAAACAATCAGCACCGCACGATTATTTCCGCGGTACGCAACAAGGTTCTCGAAGGTCACACTCTTGCCGATTCAATGGCTCAGTTCCCGAAGGTTTTTGATTCACTGTACCGCTCCATGGTTGCAGCAGGTGAAAAATCAGGTCATCTTGATACTGTTCTTCTGCGTCTTGCCGACTACAGTGAAAGAAGACAGGGGATCAAGAGCAAAATTCTCCAGGCTATGATTTATCCGGTAATTCTTACTCTGGTTGCAGTTACGGTTATAACTATTCTGCTGACCAGCGTGGTACCTAAGGTTATCGCACAGTTCGTCTACCTTAAACAGGATCTGCCCACTTCAACCCAGGTTCTGATCGCCGTAAGTGATTTTCTGAAGAATTACGGTTTTCTGATCCTGGCTCTGATTATCGGTTCGATCGTTCTGTTCAGACTGTGGATTACCAAGAGGCAGAATCTGCTGAGATTTCATAATCTGATCCTGAAACTGCCGGTGATCGGCAGGGTAAGCCGGGGCATAAATACCGCCAGATTCGCGCGTACGCTGGCGATCTTGAATTCATCCGCGGTTCCTTTGCTTGAAAGTCTCAAGATAAGCGGTGATGTTCTGAGTAATGAATATGCCAAAACAAAGATCGCCGAAGCAACTGATCTGGTTCGCGAGGGTTCTTCTCTCAAGGTTGCCCTTGAGCGTACCAAACTGTTCCCTCCTATGATGATTCATATGATTGCCTCCGGTGAAAAGTCAGGTGAACTTGATAATATGCTGATCAGATCTGCAGATAACCAGGATAACGAGTTTGAACGGCAGGTGAGCATGGCTCTGAGTATTTTTGAACCGATGCTGATTGTGTCCATGGCTTCCGTCGTATTGTTTATTGTACTTTCAATTCTTGAGCCGATCCTCAAGATGAACAGTATGGTATAGAAGATTAAATTTAAGGAGTTCAAATGAAAAAACAATTGGGATTTACCCTGCTTGAAATCATGGTAGTGGTAGTTATTATGGGTATGCTTGCATCCATAGTTTCATTCAATGTTATGGGTTCGAAAGCCGATGCAGAAGTCCGCAAGACCCGTATTGATATCAAGAATATTCAGCAGGCTCTTGATTTGTACAAACTGGACAACAGCCGTTATCCTACCACCGAGCAGGGACTCAAGGCTTTGATTAAGAAACCAACCGCATCTCCGGTTCCTAAAAACTGGAAGAAGGGCGGATATGTGCAGGAACTTCCTGAGGATCCGTGGGGTAACAAGTATCAGTATGCCAATCCGGGTGTTCACAATCCTGACAGCTATGATCTCTACTCATTCGGACCGGATCAGGAGGAAGGATCCGATGATGATATTGGAAATTGGCAGTCTGAAGCAGACGGGGACGACGACGATTATTAATGGCCGGTTCAAGCGTTAAGGGTTTTTCGTTACTTGAAATTTTAGTGGTGGTGCTGCTGATGGGACTGGCAACATCCACCGTTATGCTTGCGGTTCCTTCAAAAGGAGGCGACGCAGGCAGTTTTGATGATCTGTGCCATAAATATGCCAGAACATTTGCCTATATCTCCGAGCAGTCTATGGTGGAAAACCTGGTTATCGGAGTTTATTTCACGGACGAAAAAATGAAGATCATGCGTCGTGAGCGACCTGATGATCCGTCCCTGTTCCAGGGTGACGATATTATCAGCCGGATTATCCGCAAGGTCGACAATTACGAGAACTACAACTGGGTAGATTTGAAGCTGACACAGATCAAAAGCAGCTACCGGTGGCCTGAAGGGGTCAAGGTGGAACTGCAGGTCGGCGGGATCGGCTATCAGTCAGGCAGTGCAACCAACGGTTATAAAAAGGAATCACTCACGGCAAAATTTGATGTAAAGGAAAGACCTCAGGTATTTTTCTACCCGTCAATGGAACTGACACCCTTCACGCTTAAACTTGCAAGCGAAGAGGCTAATGAGGAGTTTACCATTTCAGCACAGGAAAACGGGCGCATAACTTTAATCAGAGGATCCGATAATGAAACGGAAACTTTCTAGTTCAAAGGGTATGACAATACTGGAGGTTCTGGTTGCTTTGGCGGTTTTTGCCATGGTAAGCGTAGCTCTGCTGTCATCGATGAACAACCAGGTTTTCGGACTGCAACTGCTGGAAAACAAGACTTTTGCAACTATTGTGGCCGACAACCAACTTACTGATCTGAAAATGCGCAGTATTCTTCCATCCGCATCCTGGGTTACCGGTGAGGAAAAACTGGCCGATCGTACCTGGTATTTCCGTTATAAGGCTCTTGAAACGGCGGATGACGCTTTTATGGCTATTGATATGCAGGTTCATGCGACCAAGGAATATGACGATCCGATTGTAACAATTCGCACCTATATATATACGAAGAAATGAGAAATAAAGGTTTTACACTTATTGAGGTACTGGTAAGTATCTTTATCTTTGCGATTCTAGCCTCCGGTTCCTACCAGGTGCTGCAGAGTGCTGTTCAGACGGATGAGGTTTCCGGTCGCAAGATAGACAGACTGGCGGAGATCCAGAAAACCTTTATGATTGCGGATCGTGATTTTTCGTATATGGCCAACCGGAGCAACCGCTATCCCGGCCAGGGAGCAAGACGCTACATCTGGTCCGGAAAGAACATCCTCGGTTCCGATGACTGGGGGATTGAGTTTGTCCGCAGCAGTCTGATTAATCCCGGGGCCATGCTGAACCGCAGTGAACTGCAGCGGGTTGCGTACCGGCTGAAGGACGGAGAACTGCAACGGGGTGTTTATGACAGGCACGATCCGATAGAGGATCAGCCTCCGCAGTGGAGTACCCTGATAACCGGAGTTTCCAGATTTGAACTGAAATTCAGAAATAATAAAAACGGCAAGGACTGGTCTGATTTTGCCCGTGACGGCTCTGTTCCATTCGGTGTGATGTTTTCGATCACTCTTGATGATTACGGTCAGATCAGGAGAATTTATATGGTGTTGCGCGATGAATAGGCATAATAATGAACACGGTTCTGCAATAATTGTTGTGCTGCTGATCTTATCAGTAATGGTAATCGTGTCCACCAATATTACCGTGAAGTACAACAGTGAATTCCTGCGTACGGCAAACTTTATTAATGGAATACAGACCAAATGGTACGGGGTGGCTTCCGAGGAACTGGCGGCCCGAGTGCTTCACCAGGATTTCGAGGATAATCATAACACCATTAATCTGAGCGGCTACTGGGCGGCGCCGGAACGGAGTTTTGAAGTCGATGGCGGAACAATCAGAGGCTATGTGCAGGACGATTATTCCTGTCTGAACATCAATGCCCTCGGTAATTCCCTCTATACCGCGAGGGACGACAGCGACAACAGGATCAATCTTGCCAGGGAGGTGCTCTACCGGCTGATGGTATTTCTGCAGATCCCGGCTGATAATGCCGAGGAGGTTGCTGATTCGATTACCGATATGGTCGACAGTGATTCAAACACCCTGACATTCGGTGCGGAGGATCAGTTCTACCGTGGACAGCCGTATCCGTTTCTGATCCCGAACGGATACCTTTTTGATGTTAGTGAAATAAGGGCGGCAAAGGGCATGTCTGGCAGTATATATCGCAGAATTGCGCCTTTCCTGTGTGCTCTTAATAACAATGAACTTAAAATTAATGTAAATACAATATCGGAATTCAAATCTCCTCTGCTTGCTGCGCTGTTCCTTGATGACAGTGTTACAGTGGAGGATGCGCTGGAGATGATTTCGCAGCGCGACATTAACGGTTGGGCATCGATCAGTCAGTTTTTAAAACTTGATATGGTGGAAAGCAGAATAACCAGAAAAAACAAAGCTTTTTTCAACAGTATTTTAATGGTTAATTCCGGCTTTTTCAGTATGTACACCAGGGTAGAATACAATAACTCCACAATGGTATACAGATCCTTCTTCAAACGAAGGAACCGCTATGCGGAGTTATATAAAAGAGAATACGGAGGAATAGAATGAGTCAGCATTTAGTGATTCGTCTTGATGTTTCATTGACAGGTGTGGTCAACTATGCCGTAATCGAAGATCGTGACAGCAGCATAATACAGAGCGGAACATTGAAGGGAGTGGAAGAACTGGGTAACCTGTCCTCATTTTTTTCTCTTGATCTGATAGTTGTTCTGCCGTGCAGCAGGTTCTTCTTCAAACGGATAGAATATCCTAAAAAATACAACCAGAGCATGAAGGAATCGATCCCGTTCATGATTGAATCGGAAGTTTCCAGTGATATTGATGATCTGGAGATTGTTGTCCTTGAAACTAAAGGCCACCTGGTTGATATCATGGCTTATGAAAAAGAGTTCTTTTCACAGGCAAAACAGATTTTTGAATCCAGGGATCTTCATCCATCCAAGTATACCATTGACTGTTTTACCATCCCGTTCATGGATAAGCGGGTAACGTTTATCGATCTTGACGGGGAACTGATCTTCAGGAATTCCAAAAATTCAGGTATGGTAATGAATACCAGAATAGCAAAACAGTATTTCAAACTCGGTGGTGAAATGCCGATTTTCTACTGTTTGTCAGAACTTCCGTGGCCTGCAGACAAGGTATACGGTCTGGTACCTCTGGCCATGGGGGCAATTGCCAAGGGTGCTCTTTCATCCAATATAACCCCTTCCGGTCTGGTACAGTCAACAGGAAGTTTTATCTGGAAGCATCCGCTGGTAAGACCTTGGTATAAAGTGGGAATTGCTGTTGCGGCTGTGCTGCTTGTTTCCTACGGCGCTCTGATTGTCGACTGGATCCATCTGGAGTCCAAGGCAACGACACTCCGCGCCGATGTTAAGAAAATATTTAAAAGCAAGTTCCCTTCAGTAACCAAGATCACCAATCCGATGCTGCAGTTCAAACAGTTGACAAACCAGAATATTGATGCGGGAACCGAAAAGGATCAGAGCTTTGTTCATCATATGGCTGATGTTGCAGGAAGTTTCAACAGCAAGGTGCAGTTGCAGAACTTCTCTTACGATCGCAGACAGAAATCATATAAATTCAGACTGATTTATAAAAATCTTGATAATGTGGAAGATATCAAGAAAGCATTTCAGACGCTGGGTTACGAATCAGACTACGGTGATATAAGTACTAAAAACGGCATAAAAACGCTGAGTCTGGTAGTAAAGGAGGTGAAGTAGAATGAAAAAGAAAATCATTGAATTCCTCAGAAATCTTGATAAACGCTGGCAGTCAATGAATGAAAAACAGCGCATGGCTGCAGCTGCCATCTCGGTGGTTGTTGGAATAGTGATTGTTTACCTTGTGATGGTTTATCCGATCCAGAGCAGGATCTCCACCCTGCAGACCAAGACCGTTAACTATGAGAGGGACTACCGTACCATTGCCAATTATTCCACAGCACAGAAAACCACCAATACGGCTGTAGCGGCAGATCTTACCACCAGTCTGGAGGCTGCGATTGATAAAGTTGCCAAAGAACGTCAGATTGTTGTGACTAAAATGGTTAAATCAGGGAAAAAGGTTGTCAGCATCGAGATCGAAAAAATAGATTCTGTTGATTTGTTCTGTTTTCTTGAAGATCTGGAAAAGAAATATGCCATCTATGTTGACGGTATAGAGATTAACGCAGTTGACAGCAACAGTATTAAAGTCAAAAGGCTGATGGTGGGAAGAATTTAGGAGAGGAGCATGAAGAAAATCCATAAAATACTGATTGGGGTTGCAGTTTTCCTGATCTTCTTTGTTTATTTTGTTTTTCAAATTGCACCTGCCAACAAGGTGCTGAAGCTGGTGCCTCCTCCGAAAAATATTTCACTGGTGGGTGTGAGCGGAACGCTCTTTGACGGTGAAGCCGACAGTGTAACAGTAGAGAAGTATTCATATGAAAATGTACGATGGAAGACTTCTCTGTGGGGGCTGATAACTAAACAGCTTACTCTGATTATTAAAGATCCTCAGGGCATGAACGGATCAGGCAATGTACAGTTCAACAGCGACGGATCTTTTAATTTTGATTCGGTTAAAATGAAGATTTCCTTTGCCAACTTTTTAAAGTACGTGAAATACACTCTTCCGGTTAAAGTGTCCGGCAACATTGATCTGAGTCTTGATGAAGCCATGCTCAGCATCAACAAGTGCCGCAAGCTCAAGGGAAGTGTTGATCTTGACGGTGTCATCGTATTCACCCCGATGGGGGAATTTGACCTGGGAAGTTCCAAAATAGATCTTAACTGCCGTAACGGTCTGCTTATCGCGAAAATGATGAAAGCGGATAATGAGTATTTTACTCTTGACGGCAACATGGAATATGATCTGCCGAAGCGTGCATATGTGGTCCGTGCATTTGCCAAACCAAAGGAAACTCATAAAAATGAGGTTTCCATGCTGCTGCAGATGTTTGGAAAAATGAATCCGACGGGGACATATGAAATAGTATACCAGGGACAGTTTACCTACTGATAATCTGATAGATCTACGGACCGTGAACCAGGAACTGCTTTTTCTTTCACCGGTCCGGCGGATCTGATGCGGCTGTGCTAGTCATAAGCATGGCCGCTTTGCTTTACGGTCGGACTGGAAATTTTTCACGGAGCAGCGCATTTTTCTGCTTTTTAAATGCAGGTGTCCGCTTAAGTTTCAGGAACAGTTACTATGAAAATTGCAATTCGTACAGATGCAAACGGACAGATAGCCACCGGCCATCTGTTCCGCTGTCTTGCGATTGCCTCCCATCTGACTGAGGAAGGTGCTGAGGTTGTCTTTGTTTTTGCCGAACCGGAGGTTCTGTCGTCATATCCTGCGGTGACGAAATACCCTTGCAGAGTGTTGAATTCCGACTGGCGACGTCCTGATTCAGAAATTCAGTCACTCATAAGGCTCCTTCGGGAGGAGCAGACAGATCTGCTTCTGGTTGATACCTATTTTGCCTCGTCCTTTTACCTGGCCGTTCTGCACAAACATCTGCCGGTGGTCTACTTTGATGATCTGGCAAAAGAAATCTATGATGTTTCAATGTTGATTCACTGTATCCCGGAAACTGACTACGGCAGATATCTGCAGCGTTATCGTGATCGAGACACTGAAGTATGCTGCGGTCTTGAGTACTGTCCGATGCGGGATGAGTTCAGAAACTGCAGCAGGAGCTCTGAACGGCCGCGCCGGATCCTGATCACCACCGGCGGGACAGACCCGCTTAATCTTCAGTACCGGCTGCTGGACAGATTTGTCAGAAACTCAGGACTGGCTTCCTTCTGTTTCACTGCAGTCAGCGGCGCGCTCAATGTGAACTATCCCCGGTTAAGACAGCTGGAGGAACTTTATCCTGAAAGAGTAACGGTACTGCGAAATACTATGGATATGGCTGAACTGATGAAAAATTCCATGCTTGCCGTATCAGCCTGCGGTACCACATTGTATGAAATGTGTGCATGCGGACTTCCTGCAGTGGCATTCGCCATTGCAGACAATCAGCTCAGTGTCGGCAGGACCATGCACCAGCTAGGACTGATCCGGTACTGCGGTGATGCCAGGTGCCTGGGTATTGAAGAATCTGTTGAGAAAAATCTGGAGGAAATGATTGCAGATCCTGAAAAACTGCAGACAATGGGAAGGGAGATTCAGCTGCGCATAGACGGAAGAGGTACGGACCGGATCTGCCGTAAAATTATCGGACTGTGCAGCAGCCCCGGCATGACAGGCCGGAACTGAGACTACGTTCTGAGTCAGTATATTCTGCAGCGGTATTCCGGTCAGTTCATGCAGATTTTTTTGATCAGCTCTGCAAGGATCCTGTGATAATTCTCCAAATCGTTTTTAGGCAGATATTCGTTCGGCTGATGAGCGTTGTCTATACTCCCGATCCCGCAGATGGCAAGAGGACAGTTCAAATTTTTGAGGAATGATGCCTCGGTACAGTAATTTACTGAAATTGCCCGGTGTCCGGTAAGTTCCTCCAGGTATTTTATGTACTCATTGTCCGGTTCTGTTTTAAACGGTTCAATGTGATCGTAAAGAGCGGTCAGTTGGATCTCGAGATTTTCCTGTTTCGGGATCTTGTTTATTATTTCCCGGATCCTGTTTTCAATCATGGTGCACGGTGTTGATACCAGCGGTCTTATATCGAAGAGGATCTCGCATTCACCGCAGATCCTGTTTGGACTGTCGCCGCCGCTGATAGCGCCGATATTCATGGTCGGGTATGGTATATCGAATCCAGGCTCGCTGTAGTGGCTTCTCAGTTCATTTTCAAAAATCATCAGCTGTTCGATGATCCGGTTCATGGTATAGATGGCGTTAACACCAAGTGCCGGATTGGAACTGTGGCCGCTTTTTCCTGTTACAGTCAGGCGGTAGGCCATATATCCCTTGTGCTGGATTACCGGATAAAGGGAGGTTGGTTCACCGATCAGACAGAAATCCGGTTGAATGTTCTGCTCTTTGTTTGAAAACATGTTTGCGCCAACCATGGTAGTCTCCTCGTCAACTGTGGCGAGAATATAGACAGGCCTGATAAGCTGCTTGAGGTTTATGCTGTCGAGGGCGGCGAACACATGGGCGAAAAATCCTTTCATATCGATAATACCGAGTCCGGTATAGCGATCCTCTTCCTCTTTCATAATAAAAGGATCGGTTTTCCACTTTGATCGGTCGTAGGGAACGGTGTCGGTGTGTCCCGAGAAGAGAATTCCTCCGGTTCCGTTACCGAAACGAATAAGCAGATTGTTTTTGTTTGGTCGGGTCAGCACAACATCCTCTGTACAGATGCCGTTGCGTCTTGCTGCCTCATTTTTCAGAAGTTCTACCAGCTCCATATTGGAGCAGTCTTCATTGGGATTGTCGCTGCTGATGGTTCGGGTTTTAACAATTTTTGCGAGTAAATTTAAAAAATCTGTTTTATTCATTTTCAGTCCTGGAACTCTATTGTTACTACGTGCACATCCGGTTGCATGCTGAACTTTTCTGCCCTAACCGCCGTCAGTAACTTTTTCCTGAGCGGAGCAAGGTTATGAGAGTGTTCAGAGTCAAATATCAGTGATCTGTGCTAGTGTACACTATATTGCAACGGTTTTCATGAAAATGTTCCGCAGGAACGGCTCCGGGCTGACGTATGCTGTTTGAACCTATATGATCTGAAACTGGTTTTGATGCAGGAAATTCAGGAGCGTATTGAGAGAAAAAAAGAAGTACAGGTTGTAGTCAACCTGCACTTTTGCAATCATCTGCCGTGAAGTGTATTTCAGGCAACCATTTCTATATTGATGCTGAGAGGTTCTCTTTCAAGATCCACTTCAACGATCTTGGCGCGAGGAATAAAGTTGAAATCGGTGGCAGTTGCGATGGTGTATGCACCCATCATTTTACCGATAATCAGATCACCGACCTCCAGTTCCGGCAGAGGAATATCTTCAGCAATAATATCAATACTGTCACAGGTAGGACCTGCCAGCACAGAGAAATTAATTGCCCCGATTTTCTGGGTGAATTTAGGATATACTACGTGATCAAAAATCTGACCGGAGTAGCTGCAGTACACACCGTCATCAAGGTAGTACCATGGTTTTCCGAAACGCATGCTCTTGCCGGTTACGGAACAGATCCCCACCATGGAAGGAGCAGCAATGAATCTGCCTGGTTCTGCAATAACTCTGATGTTATCAGGAATGTTTGACAGAGCCTCCACGATCGGTTTACAGAACTCTCTGATGTCGGTCTCGCCGGCATTTTCGTAATCAACAGGGAAACCGCCGCCGATATCAAGAACATTTATGTTGATATTGTTTCTGCGGGCCTCGCTGATGATTTCAGAACATGCATTCACTGCTTCAACGTGTCTCTTTGAGGTCTTAACCTGTGAACCTACGTGGAATGAAAGACCGTAGACTTCAATTCCGAGGGAAACAGCAGTCTGCAGAAGAGGAAGAACTTCTTCCGGAAGAGCTCCGAACTTCTTTGACAGATCCACTTTGGTCTCAGGATTAGGGAAGCTTACACGGATCATAACTTTAACCTGATCCTTGAATGCGGCCAGCTTCTCCAGTTCGCATACATTATCGGCAACGAAGATTCTGCAGCCGTAATTGAGTGCGTATGCGATATCGTTCATCTTTTTAATAGGATGAGTGTGGATGCATTTATCAGGATCGATACCGTGTCTGATCATGATATCAACTTCACCGTTGGAAGCCAGATCAAAGCATGCCCCTTCCTCTTCGAGCACATCAATCAGAGTGTCGTGAGGCAGCGGTTTAAGCGCATAATGAAGGGTTACGCCCGGAAGGGCAGATTTGAGAGCTCGATACTGATGTCTAACAGTGGCCTTATCAAGCACGAGTAGTGGTGAACCATATTTGGAAACGAGATCCTGATAATTAAGTTCTGTATTAAGGAGATTGTTCATTATTTTTTAATTACACCTCGCAAATGTGGCTTTGCCACAGACCTGAAAAATGTCCGAAGCCGGGTCGGACCGCTTAGTAAAAAATCTCAGTCATTATAGGGAAAATGTACCGCGTTGCAACAATTTTTTTTATAAAAATTAAATTATTTTTTGGGGAAGCTTCGGCCGGTTGAATATGACTGCGGACCGCCAGTAGGTGTCGCTTTAGCGGCGGCGTACCCACCGCCCTGTCAGAGAAGGGAACAATGGTCATTATGGCGGGTTTAACTGTATAAAAATAAAGAAATATTGATTAATAGTGAAAAAAATTAAGTATACATGCAATTTTGCTCAAAAAATATATAACATCGAAGTATGATTTATGGCATAATTAAAGTTAGACAAGAGTTTGTGTTTAAGTCGTTTCCATATTGTTTGAAATAAACATTTTCAAGCAAGGATTTTATTTTTTATATATTTGATAAAAAGTTGATTAAAACTTTAGGAGCTTTTATGCAACAACAACATCCAAAGGTTGCAATCATAGGTGCAAGTGGATATGCAGGTGCAGAGTTAGCAAATCTGGTACAGAAACACCCTTATTTGGATTTATACGGTTTATATGTTTCATCCACTTCTAAGGATGCACACAGAAGATTTTCGGAACTGTATCCGATGTACAGTTCCCTGGTTGATCAGGAACTCATCCCGCTGGATGATGATCAGAAGGCAATGAATGATATCAAACAGAATGCCGATATCATCTGCCTGTGCACTGCACATGAAGTAAGTATGAAAATCGCTCCTGAATTCATTACCGATGATACCAAGCGCGTATTTGATCTTTCCGGTGCCTACAGAGTTAACGATCCGGATTTTTATGAAAAATACTACAATTTCAAACATACCAACCTTGACTGGCTGGAGAGTGCCGTTTACGGTCTTGCTGAATGGAATGCCGATCAGATCAGAGATGCCAAGCTGATTGCGGTTCCTGGATGCTATCCTACCGCATCCCTCACAGCGCTGAAACCTCTGTTCAATGCAGGACTTATTGATCCTGATACAATGCCTATTATCAATGCGGTTTCAGGTGTATCCGGTTCAGGACGCAAGGCATCCCTGACATCAAGTTTCTGTGAAGTGAGTCTGAACATGTACGGAGTGTTCGGACACAGACACCGTCCTGAGATCAGTCATCATCTCGGACAGAAGGTTCTGTTTCAGCCACATCTCGGAAATTTCAAGAGAGGAATTCTGGCAACCATCTATGTCAAGTTGAAGGAAGGGGTGACAGATGAACAGATTTCGGCTGCTTACCACGGTGCTTATGACGATAAACCTCTGGTTAGAATACAGCCTAACTGGTCATCCATCAGATCGGTGGAGTTTACACCTTTTGTTGATCTGCACTGGCAGCGTGAGGATAACATGCTCATTGTAAGTTCTGCGATAGACAACCTGCTGAAGGGTGCTTCCGCCCAGGCTATGCAGTGTATCAATATCAACTGCGGCTATCCTGTGACAACCAGTCTGATTTAATTGGGAAAGAAAATGAATAATATTTTGGTTATTAAATTGGGCGGAGCATTGATTGAAAATGATGCTTCCCTTAATGCGCTGTTTGACGGTCTGTCCGGTTATCTCAGAGAGAACAGACGCCCGGTGATCCTTGTTCACGGAGGCGGATGTCTGGTGGATGATCTGTTGAAACAGCTCGGTATTAAAAGTGAAAAGAAAAACGGACTGAGAGTAACTCCGTTTGAACATATTCAGTATATTACCGGTGCTCTTGCCGGTACTGCCAACAAACTGATGCTGGCTAAAGCCATCCAGTATAAATTCAATGCAGTGGGACTGTGTCTGTCAGATGCGGCACTGTGTGAAATCGGACAGCTGGATCCGGAACTGGGAGCGGTAGGTACCGCAGCCACAGGTTCTCCTAAACTGCTCAATCTGCTGCTGGAAAATGATTATTTCCCGATCATCAGTTCCATCGGTATTACACCAGAAGGACAGCTGATGAATGTAAATGCCGATCAGGCTGCAACATCCATCGCGATGTCTCTGAATGCAGATCTTGCGTTACTGTCTGATGTAGACGGTATTCTGGACAAGGATCGCAATCTGATAACAGATATGACCGGTGAAAAGGCTGCTGAATTGATCGAAAACGGTGTGATTACCGGTGGTATGGAAGTTAAGGTGAAAGCTGCTCTGAAAGCCTCCAAAACTCTTGGAAAGGCTGTATCTGTAGCCGGCTGGAAGAATCCGCAACTGCTCAAGCAACTGCTGGCAGGCGAAGCCATCGGAACTCAGGTGAAGGCATCGTAGAAGGAGTATCACATGCGTCATTTATTAAATACAACAGAATTTTCCAGAGACGAAGTTCTTCAGATGATCGACCTCGGTCGGCAGATGAAGAAGGAACCGGAGAAATTCAACCGGAGACTCGCCGGAAAAAGCGTTGTCACTCTTTTTGAAAAGCAGTCTCTGAGAACCAGGGTTACTTTTGATATCGGAGTAACGAGACTCGGCGGACATGCTGTTTACATGGATCAGCGCAACGGCATCATGGGTCAGCGCGAATCAGTAAAGGACTATGCACGTAATCTGTCCCGCTGGTGCGACGGTATTGTTGCCCGCGTATATGATCACAACACTCTGCTGCAGCTCAGCAAGTACGGCTCTGTACCAGTTATAAACGCACTGTGCAACCTTTATCATCCATGTCAGGTGCTGGCTGACTATATGACTATCATGGAAAACTATGATGATGTAACCAAGGTGAAACTGGCATATTTCGGTGACGGCAATAACATGACCCACTCTCTGCTTATTACCGGAGCGATCCTCGGTTCAGACGTTGCGATAGTGTCTCCTAAGGGCCGCGGTCCTGATGCTGCAATTTTCAACCTGGCTGCTGATATCGCCAGAAAATCTGGTGCAAAACTGTCTGTAACAGATAATGTTGCAGATGTGAAAGGCTATGATGTTGCCTATACTGATACATGGGTATCCATGGGTGACAGCACCCCGATGGAGGAGGCTGCAAAAATTTTCATGCCTTATCAGGTCAACCGCAAATTATTGAATGACACAGGTATCAAACATGTGTTACATTGTCAACCGGCTCACAGAGAAATGGAAATTACTTCAGACATTATGGATGATGAAAATGTTTCATTAATCTATGACGAGGCTGAAAATCGATTACATGCCCAAATGGCAGTTTTAGATACTCTTATTAATCAGGAAAAATAAAAATGGCAGATATTAAAAAAGTTTTATTGGCTTATTCAGGCGGTCTTGATACTTCTGCAATCGTACCTTGGCTTAAAGAAAACTACAACTGCGAAGTTATTTGCTTCGTGGCTGATGTGGGACAGGATCGTGAAGATCTGGTTGGAATCGAGGAAAAGGCAAAGCAGTCCGGTGCCACCAAGTGCATTATCAAGGATCTGCGTGAAGAATTTGTAAAGAATTACGTATATCCTACTCTGAAGACCGGTGCTGTTTACGAAGGAACCTACTTACTGGGAACCTCAATGGCCCGTCCTGTAATAGCAAAAGCCATGGTTGAAACAGCTCTGGCAGAAGGTGTTCAGGCCGTTGCTCACGGATGCACCGGTAAAGGTAACGATCAGGTTCGTTTTGAAGGTGCCGTTGCCGCTCTGGCTCCTCAGCTTGAAGTGATTGCTCCATGGCGTATCTGGAAAATGCGTTCAAGAGAAGATTTGCTGAACTACCTTAATGAAAGAAACATTCCGTGCAAGGCTACTCTAAAGAAGATTTACAGTCGTGATGCCAACGCATGGCATATCTCAACTGAAGGCGGTGAACTGGAGGATACCTGGAACAGAGCTTCAGAAAATGTTTGGACCTGGACAGTTGATCCTGAAAAAGCTCCTAACGAGCCTGAATTTGTATCTGTTAAGATTGAAAAGGGCGAGATTGTTGCAGTTAACGACAAGGCTATGTCTCCGTACAACTGTCTTGCAACCCTGAATGATCTTGCTGCTAAACACGGTGTTGGTCGTGTTGACATTACTGAAAACCGTCTGGTTGGTATGAAATCACGCGGTTGCTATGAAACTCCGGGTGGTACAGTTATGATGGCAGCTTTACGTGCTGTTGAAGAACTGATCCTCGACAAGACAACCCGTTCATGGCGTGAAAAACTCGGTCTTGAGTTCTCTCACCTGGTTTATGACGGCAGATGGTTCACTCCACTGTGCAAGGCTATTCTTGCTTCTGCCAATGCCATTGCTGAAGATGTTTCCGGTGAAGTTGTGCTGAAACTTTACAAAGGTAGCGTAACTGCAGTTCAGAAACGTTCTGACAACAGTCTGTTCAACGTTGATTTCTGTACTTTCGGTGCAGACAATGTATACGATCAGAGTCACGCCGACGGATTCATTCGTTTGTATTCTCTGCCAAGCAGAATCAGAGCAATCAATGAAGCCAACAAGGCTAACAAGTAATATAACATTTAGCTGAATCCTTAAGTTGTTGAGATCGGGTTTATCATAAAGACCCGGTCTCTTTGTTTTTTGATTTGTATCTGTGGAAAATACAAGTATAATTACAGATAAATTTTTATTGAGGATTATTTATGGCATTATGGGGTGGACGCTTCACTCAGGAAGCGGATATTAGATTCAAAAAGTTCAATGATTCTTTGGTGTTTGACTATCGTATGGCAAGACAGGATCTGGAAGGATCCAAGGGCTGGGCTGATGCAATCTGTTCTGTCGGGATTATTACCGAGGACGAAAACAAAAGACTGCAGGTCGCTCTTGATGAACTGATTGCTGAAGTGGATCAGGATCCTCATTCAATTGCCGGTGCCGGATTCGAGGATATCCATTCATATGTTGAGAGCAGACTGATTGATAAGGTCGGGGATCTTGGCAAAAAACTTCATACCGGAAGAAGCAGAAACGATCAGGTTGCCACAGATCTGAAACTATGGTGCCGTGCTCAGGTTGCTGTACTTCTCCAGTCCATCAGAAATTTCCAGAAGTCTCTGGTTGCGGTTGCCGATCAATATCAGGGTACGGTTATTCCTGGTTATACACATCTGCAAAGGGCTCAGCCGGTAACATTCGGTCACTGGGCGCTTGCATATGCTGAAATGCTTGATCGCGATTATATCCGTCTTAAGAATGCAAATGAACTGATGAACCGTTGTCCGCTTGGATCTGCGGCCCTGGCTGGAACGGCATATCCGGTAGATCGTGAAAAACTTGCCAGAGCCCTGGGGTTTGATGAGGCAACTCGAAACAGTCTCGATTCAGTTTCAGATCGTGATCACGTGCTTGAACTGCTCAACTGCGCAAGTATTTCGATGATTCATCTGTCAAGATTCGCTGAAGATTTGATTATATACAATTCAGGTGAGGCTGGCTTTGTAGAACTTTCCGACAGGGTTACTTCAGGCTCATCTCTGATGCCTCAGAAAAAGAACCCTGATGCACTTGAACTTATCCGCGGTAAATCAGGCAGAGTTATAGGCGCCCTCACTGGAATGCTGGTAACTGTAAAAGCATTACCGCTTGCATACAACAAGGATCTTCAGGAGGATAAGGAAGGTCTGTTTGATGCTCTTGATACATGGCACGACTGCCTCGATATGGCCTCGCTTGTGCTTGAGGATCTCAAGGTTAGAGAGGATGTTACCCTTCAGGCGGCAAAAGGCGGATATTCAAATGCAACAGAACTGGCAGATTATCTGGTAACCAAGGGAATTCCGTTCAGAGAGGCACATCATATTGTTGGCGAAATCGTTGTATATGCAATTAAAGAGCAGCAACCTCTGGAGAAACTTACTCTGGAACAGTTCCGCAGTGTATGTCCTAAGATTGACGGCGATGTGTACGCCTGTCTGGAAATTTCTGCACTGCTTGATAAAAGATGTGCCAAGGGCGGTGTGGCGCCTGCACAGATTGCCAGTGCGGTTGAATATATGAAGAAACATCTCGACTGCTAGACAGTTGCGGTTTCCGGCGGCATCCGCCGTCCTGCGGATGCTTTATGAAATTGTTTTTTTTACAGGTAAGGATATGAGCGAAAAACAAGGTTTTATGATCATCATTACTGCAGAGGATCATAAAATAATTGATTTGACTATGGGTGACTTGCTGAAGACCATCCGCAGTTCCGGTGCAGTTACAAAAGGTCCGATTCTTGGAAAAAATATCAAGTTGGAAAACGGTGTTGTGGTTCACACCAGAAAACTGAAGGTTTTGGAACCGACAGCCGAAACAACAACAGCATTGTCAGACATGACTATACCGAAGGATGTCAGATGCAAAATCATCAAGGCGTAGTCTCTTGACCCGGTATTTTACCAACTGCGTAATAGATCCCTGACCACCTGTGAAGGGAGAAGTTACCTATCAGAACAATAAGATATCCCCGTACGGGGATATTGTTTTCAACCAAAACTGTGAGTTGTAACAAATTTTTAAAAAGTTGTTGAAAACGGCATAGCTTCATGTATAATACAAACGTTTTTGTGTAGCTTATCGTTAAAAACTACATTTATTTTAAAAGTCCTTCCGATCTGGAAGGAAATGAGTGGATTGTCTCCTCGCGTTTGGAAGAAAAGAGCGTGAAGTGAGATTTTCTTTTTGTTCTTTAACCATCTTGGAGCTCTGGCAAAATGCAGAACCAAAGAATTAGAATTAGATTAAAGGCTTTTGATCATCACCTGATTGATCAGTCAACAGCTGAAATCGTAGAAACTGCAAAGCGTTCTGGCGCACAGGTACGTGGTCCAATTCCATTACCAACCCGCAAAGAACGTTTCACCGTACTGATTTCTCCACACGTAAACAAAGATGCACGTGATCAGTATGAAATCCGTACACACAAGCGATTAATTGATATCGTTCAACCTTCTGATAAAACTGTAGACGCTTTAATGCGTTTAGATTTATCTGCTGGTGTTGATGTTCAGATTCGCCTAGATTAACGGAAGGGGTATAAATAATGTCAATCGGTTTAATCGGTCGTAAAGTTGGAATGACCAGAATTTTTAAGGAAGATGGCTTATCTGTTCCTGTAACTGTAATTGAAGTTGAAGCAAACCGTGTAACACAGGTTAAAACAGTTGAAACTGACGGTTACAATGCTATCCAGGTAACAACTGGCAGCGTTAAAGCAAGTCGTCTTAACAAAGCTCAGACTGGCCATTTTGCAAAGGCTGGCGTTGAAGCCGGTCGTGGTTTATGGGAATTTCGTTTAACTGAAGATGAACTCTCAAACTACAAGGTTGGTTCAGAAGTTAAACTTGACGTTTTAAACGATGTTAAAAGAGTGGATGTAACCGGAACTTCTAAAGGTAAAGGTTTCGCCGGTACTGTTAAACGTTGGAATTTCCGTACACAGGATTGGACCCACGGTAACTCACGTTCTCACCGTGTTCCTGGTTCTACTGGTCAGAACCAGACTCCGGGTCGTGTTTTCCAGGGTAAGAAAATGTGCGGTCATTTAGGTAGCGAAACTACTACAGTTCAATACCTTGAAGTTGTACGCGTAGATGTAGAACGCAATCTGTTACTGGTTAAAGGTGCTGTTCCAGGTGCTGTTAACGGTAATATCGTTGTTAAACCAACTGTTAAAGCATAATACTTGAGGAGATAGGAATGGAATTAGTAATTAAAGACACAAACGGTGCTCTTCAAGTTTCTGAAACTACCTTTGCTCGTGAGTATAACGAAGCATTGGTTCACCAGGTTGTTGTTGCTTACACAAATGCTGGCCGTCAGGGTACCCGTGCTCAGAAGAATCGTTCAGATGTTTCTGGTGGCGGTAAGAAACCATGGCGTCAGAAGGGAACCGGCCGTGCTCGCGCTGGTAGTATCCGTTCTCCATTATGGAGAGGCGGTGGAGTTACTTTCGCAGCTCGTCCTCAGGATCACAGCCAGAAAGTTAACAAGAAAATGTATCGTGCAGCTTTACAGAGCATCTTCTCTGAATTAGTTCGTCAAGATCGTCTCGTGGTTGTAAATGATTTTTCTGTTGACCAGCCAAAGACCAAAGCCTTAGTTGCAAAATTAAAAGCTATGGATTTAAGCGATGTTCTTATCATTAAGAAAGAGGTTGATGTTGATTTGTTCTTGGCATCCAGAAATATCTACAAGGTTGATGTTCGTGATGTTAAAGGAATTGACCCAGTTAGCTTAATTCGTTTTGATAAGGTATTAATTACAGCTGATGCTGTAAAAGAAGTTGAGGAGTCACTAAAATAATGAATCGTCAAGAATACCTGTTCGATGTAATCAAGTCTTTTGTTATATCAGAAAAGTCACAGCGTGTTGCCGAAGTATCAAAAGATGCTAAAACATATGTTTTAAAGGTGCTTCGCACTGCATCTAAAGCTGATATCAAACAGGCTGTTGAAGCCAGCTTTGATGTTAAAGTTGATACAGTTAATACCTTAAACATGAGCGGTAAGGTAAAGCGCAGCAGACACGGTTTAGGTCGTTGCAAAGACTGGAAAAAAGCTTATGTAACTCTTGCTCCTGGTGAAACATTAGATGATCAATCAGTAGCAGTAGAAAAAAGTGCTGAGTAAGGGAGTTTAGATCATGACAGTTGTTAAGTGTAAACCAACTTCTGCAGGTCGTCGTCACGTTGTTAAAGTGACCACACCTGATTTATATAAAGGAGCTCCTTACAAAGCTCTGTTGGAAGCTAAGCGTAAAACTGGCGGCCGTAACAATACCGGTCGTATCACCACCCGTCATATCGGCGGCGGTCACAAACAGTTCTACCGTTTAGTTGATTTTAAACGCATCAAGGATGATATTCCTGCAAAAGTTGAACGTATCGAATACGATCCAAACCGTTCTGCAAACATTGCTCTGATTTGCTACAGAGACGGTTCAAGAGCTTATATTCTTGCTCCTAAAGGATTAACCGTAGGTTCTACTGTTGTTTCAGGAAGTGAAGCACCAATCAAGGTAGGTAATACACTGCCTATGAGAAATATTCCAGTTGGTACAACTGTACACGCTGTAGAATTATTCCCAGGTAAAGGTGCTCAACTGGCTCGTTCAGCCGGTGCCTATGCTCAGATTCTTGCTCGTGACGGTTCATATGTAACTCTTCGCTTACGTTCAGGCGAAATGAGAAGAGTTCTTGCAGACGGCCGTGCAACAATCGGTGAGGTTGGTAATTCAGAACACATGCTCCGTCAATTAGGTAAAGCTGGTGCTAAGCGTTGGCTCGGTATCAGACCTACCGTACGCGGTATGTCTATGAACCCTATCGATCACCCACACGGTGGTGGTGAAGGACGTAACAAGGGTATTCAGCCTGTTACTCCATGGGGTCAACCATGCAAGGGCTACAAGACCCGTCATAACAAACGTACTGATAAGTATATCGTACATCGTCGTAGTAAGTAATAATATAGGAGTATAACCATGCCACGCTCTCTCAAGAAGGGTCCTTTTATTGACCTACACTTGTTGAAGAAGGTAGAGAAAGCAATGGAAACAGGCGACAAGAAGCCAATCAAGACTTGGAGTCGTCGTTCAATGATAATACCGTCAATGATCGGTATGACCATTGCTGTCCATAATGGTCGTCAACACGTACCAGTATACGTAACTGACGAAATGGTAGGCCATAAGTTAGGTGAATTTGCACCTACAAGAACATTCAAGGGTCACAGTGCTGACAAGGCGGCAGCTAAGTAAGGTAGGAGAATAAAAATGGAAGCTAAAGCAATACATCGTTATGCTCGTTCTTCTGCTCAGAAGGCTCGCTTAATGGCAGATCTAATCAGAGGTCTTCCAGTTGAACAGGCATTAAATCAATTAAAGTTCAGCCCTCGTCATGGTGCTGCTCTGATTTTAAAGGTTTTAAAATCAGCTATCGCTAACGCAGAACATAACAACGGTATGGACATTGATCAATTGAAAGTATCAACAATTATGGTTGATGAAGGTCCTTCAATGAAACGTGTTTTCCCACGTGCTAAGGGTCGCGCTGATCGTATCATCAAGCGTACATGTCACATCACAGTTGTTGTTTCAGATAAGAAGTAATCCGGGAGAATGTAAATGGGTCAGAAAGTTAATCCAAATGGTATCCGTTTAGGTATTACCAAACCTTTTAGTTCTACCTGGTATGCAGGTACTAAAGATTATGCAAATTATCTTGCAGCTGATTTTAAAGTTCGTGAATATTTACAGAAGACTTTAAAAGATGCTTCAGTATCACGCATCAACATTGAACGTCCTTCAAAGAGCATCAAGGTAACTATCAATACCGCTCGTCCAGGTCTTGTTTGCGGACAAAAAGGTGAAAATATTGAAAAACTTCGCAAGAATATCGGTAAGATTGCCGGCGTTCCTGTTCAGGTTTTCATCAACGAAATCCGTAAGCCAGAAACCGACAGTAAGCTTGTAGCTGATTCTATCGCTTCACAGCTTGAACATCGTGTTATGTTCAGAAGAGCAATGAAGAAAGCTATCCAGAATGCTATGGCTCATCAGGCCAAGGGTATCAAGGTTGAAGTAAGCGGTCGTCTTGGCGGTGCTGAAATCGCACGTTCTGAATGGATCCGTGAAGGTCGCGTACCTCTGCATACATTACGTGCTGATATCGACTATGCAGTATCTGAAGCTAATACAACCTACGGTGTGATTGGTGTTAAGGTATGGATTTTTAAGGGTGAGGTTTTAGGTGGTTTAGCTGCTTTGGAAGCTCAAAAAGCTGCTGAAAAAGCCGATGCTCCTGCAAAACCAAAACGTAATAAAACACGTGGAAAGAAGTAAGGAGAATTTGTAAATGTTACAACCTAAGCGTACTAAATTCCGTAAGGTTCATAAAGGCCGTAATCGTGGTTTAGCTCAGAACGGTAACGCAGTAGAATTCGGTCAGTACGGTTTAAAGGCTACTACCCGTGGTCAATTAACCGCCCGTGAGATCGAAGCTGCTCGTCGTACCATGACTCGTTCAATCAAGCGTGAAGGTCAGGTATGGATCCGTATTTTCCCGGACAAACCTATTACTGAAAAAGCTCTTGGCGTTCGTCAGGGTAAAGGTAAGGGTAACGTGGAATACTGGGTAGCTGTTATTCAACCAGGTAAGATCTTATATGAAATGGGTGGAGTTGGTGAAGCAGAAGCAAGACATGCTTTTGAATTGGCCGCTGCCAAGTTATCTGTGAAGACTACCTTTGTTACAAGGACTATTTTATAATGAAAGCAAAAGAATTTCGCGAAATGAGTGTTGAGGAACTCAATGCTGAATTATTAAAGTTAGCAAAACAAGAGTTACTTCTTAAGATGGCTAACAAAGTTGGTCAGTTGCAACAAACTCATAAAATCAGCCAGACTCGTCGTGATATCGCTCGAGTTAAGACTGTATTGACTGAAAAGGCAGGTAAATAATGAGCGAGAAGACACGTACATTAAGAGCCGTTGTTGTTAGCGATAAAATGCAGAAAACATGTGTTTGCGCTGTTGAAAGACGTGTTAAACATCCTGTTTACGGCAAGATTGTTAAGAAAACAACAAAACTTCACGTGCACGATGAAAACAATGAAGCAAAAGTAGGTGATATTGTTGAAATTCAGGAATGTCGTCCTATTTCCAAGACTGTTTCTTGGACTTTGGTTTCAGTTGTTGAAAAAGCCGAAGATTAATTAGATCTTATTTTATAAAGATTCATAAGGCATACTTTATAGGTATGCCTTTTTTTATTATTTTTTGCAAAATACTACACATATCACATAAATTGTGTTATCATGCATTGCCCTTGTAATTTAGGGTAGGTTTTATTGTTTCATAAAGAAGCATGTACATATAGAAGGAATTCATTCATGATCCAGATGCAAAGTATGCTTGATGTGGCTGATAATTCAGGTGCTCGTAGCGTAATGTGTATTAAGGTTCTTGGTGGTTCACATCGTAGATATGCAAATGTTGGCGATATTATTAAAGTTTCTGTAAAGGAAGCTATTCCTCGCGGAAAGGTTAATAAGGGTGATGTTTGCACTGCAGTTGTTGTTCGCACTAAGAAAGGCGTTAGACGTCAAGATGGTTCTGTTATTAGATTTGATAGCAATGCTGCAGTTTTATTAAACGGTCAGCTTGAACCAATTGGTACCCGTATTTTTGGACCTGTGACTCGCGAACTTCGTGGCGATAAGTTTATGAAGATTGTGTCATTGGCACCAGAAGTATTATAAGGAGTTAGTAATGGCAGCAAAAATTCGCCGTGATGATGAAGTTATTGTAATCGCTGGTAAGGATAAAGGTAAACGCGGTAAGGTTACCAAAGTTCTTCGTGATGTACATAAAGTAATCGTTGAAGGTATCAATACTGTAAAGAAACACAAGAAAGCAAATCCTCAGGCTCAGGAAGAGGGTGCTATTATTACAATGGAAGCTCCTATTGATGTTTCTAATGTAGCGATTTACAACCCTGAAACTCAGAAAGCAGATCGCGTTGGTTTTAAATACGAAGACGGTAAGAAAGTTCGTTTCTTTAAGTCAAATAACAAAGTAATTGTAAAATAATTGGAGTAAGCGATGGCGAAACTACATGATATTTACAGACAAGAAGTAATCGGCAAATTGACAAAACAATTTGGTTACAAGACTGTCATGCAAGTCCCTCGAATCGAAAAGATTACCCTTAATATGGGTGTCGGCGAGGCCTTGACTGATAAAAAGATCCTTGAAAATGCAGCAGCTGATATGGCAGCAATTTCAGGTCAGAAACCATTAATCACTAAAGCACGCAAATCAGTTGCAGGCTTCAAAATCCGTGAAGGATACCCTATTGGTTGTAAAGTAACCTTACGTGGTGAACGTATGTGGGAATTCTTAGAACGTCTGATTTGTATTGCTATGCCACGTATTCGTGATTTCCGTGGTGTTAGTGACAAATCCTTTGATGGTAAAGGTAACTATTCAATGGGCGTTCGTGAACAGATCATTTTCCCTGAAATCGACTATGATAAAGTTGATCAGGTGCGCGGTTTGGATATTACTATCACAACATCCGCTAGAACCGATGAAGAAGGTCGTGCTCTGTTAGCCGCTTTTAATTTCCCATTCCGTAAGTAAGGTGAGGTTATGGCAAAATTATCTACAGTAAATCGTGAAAAGAAACGCGAGTTATTAGTAAACAAATATTTTGAAAAGCGTCAGGCTTTGAAAAAAATTATTTCTGATGTGAACGCTTCTGAAGAAGATCGTTGGAACGCAAGTCTCAAACTTCAAACTTTACCTAGAGATTCAAGTCCATGCCGTATCCGCAGACGTTGCAGCATCACTGGTCGTCCACATGGCAATTTACGTAAGTTCGGTCTGTGCCGTATCAAACTGCGTGAAATGATGATGAATGGACAGGTTCCTGGTCTTAAGAAAGCAAGTTGGTAATAGAGGGGAGAAAGACGTATGAGTATGCAAGATCCAATTGCAGATATGTTGACTCGAATCAGAAATGGTCAGTCCGCACAGAAAGAATTCGTTGTTATGCCTTACTCTAAGCAAAAAGCTGCAATCGCTAAGTTGCTGAAAGACGAAGGTTACATTTCTGATTTTTCAGAATCCGACGAAGTAAAGAAGGTTTTAACCATTAATCTTAAGTACTTTGAAGGCAAACCTGTAGTTGAAATGATCAAACGCGTTTCACGTCCTGGTTTGAGAGTATACAAGAGAAGTTATGAACTGCCTAAGATCCAGAACGGTCTTGGTATTGCAGTGGTATCTACTTCCAAGGGTTTAATGACCGACCGTGCAGCTCGTAAAGCTAAGCTCGGTGGTGAAATTATTTGCTACGTAGCATAAGGGGATAAAATGTCACGTGTTGCTAAAGCACCTGTCAGCATTCCTGCTGGCGTAGAGGTAAAGGTTGACGGTCAGACTGTCACCGTAAAGGGTAAGACTGCTACATTGTCAAAAACTTTTAATGATGCAGTAGTTATTAATGTTTCTGATAAAGAAGTTACTTTTGCTCCTAGAGAAGGTTTTGATAAGGCTGACGCCCATGCCGGTACAGCTAGAGCTATCGTTAATTCATTCGTTTCCGGTCTTGTTAAACCATTCGAAAAGAAGCTTACTTTAATCGGCGTAGGTTATCGTGCTGCTGCTAAGGGTAACGTTTTAAGTTTGGCCTTAGGTTACTCACACCCAATCGAATATGCTATTCCAGAGGGTGTTTCTGTTGAGTGCCCATCTCAGACTGAAATTGTCCTGAAGAGTGCTGACAAGGCTCTCTTAGGCCAGGTTGCTGCAAATGTTCGCGCGTACCGCGCACCTGAACCATATAAAGGAAAAGGTGTTAGATATGCTGACGAAGTTGTTCGTATCAAAGAAACTAAGAAGAAGTAAGGAAAAAAAATGGACAAGAAATCTTCTCGTCTTCGTCGTGCTCTCAAGGCACGTTGTAAAATGGCTGAATTGGGTGCAATTCGTCTAGTTGTTTTCCGCACTCCACGCCATATTTACGCACAGGTAATCGATGATGGTAAGGTAATCGTTGCTGCTTCTACTTTGGAAAAAGAAGTAAAAGAACAGGTTAAATACACCGGTAACAAGGATGCAGCAAAGGTTGTTGGTAAAATTGTAGCAGAAAGAGCTCTTGCAAAAGACGTTAAGACTGTATCTTTCGATCGTTCTGGTTTCCAGTATCACGGTCGTGTTGCAGCTTTAGCTGAAGGTGCTCGCGAAGCTGGTTTGCAGTTCTAATGTAAGGTAGGAATAAAATGGCAAAAATTGATACTCAAGCAAATGAATTGCAAGAAAAATTAGTAGCGGTGAACCGCGTAGCCAAGGTTGTTAAAGGTGGTCGTATATTCTCATTCGCAGCTTTAACTGTTGTTGGTGACGGTCACGGTAAGTTTGGTTACGGCTACGGTAAGGCTCATGAAGTTCCTGCTGCTATTCAGAAAGCTATGGAACAGGCTAAGAAACACCTGGTTCAGGTAAATCTTAACAATGGAACCTTATATCATGCAGTAACTGGTGATCACGCTGGTTCTCACGTTTACATGCAGCCTGCATCAGAAGGTACCGGTATTATCGCCGGCGGTGCTATGCGTGCCGTTCTGGAAGTTGCCGGAATTGAAAACGTGCTGGCTAAAGCTTATGGTTCAACAAACCCTGTGAATGTGGTTCGTTCCACCGTTAAAGCTTTATCATCAATGAAATCCCCTGATCAGGTAGCTCGCAAGAGAGGCTTATCTGTAAAAGAGATATTGGAGTAGTAAAATGGCTGAAAAGACTATTAAGGTTACTCAAACTCGCAGCGCAATCGGCCGTCTGCCAAAGCACAAAGCTACATTGCGTGCATTAGGTCTGCGTCATATTGGTCACACAGTTGAAGTTGCTGATAACCCAGTTATGCGCGGTATGATCAATAAAGTTTATTATATGGTTAAGGTAGAGGAGTAAAAAATGGGTTTACGTTTAAATCAATTAGCTCCTAATCCAGGTTCTAAGCCTGCTAAGACCCGTGTAGGTCGCGGTATTGGTTCTGGTATTGGTAAGACTTCCGGTCGCGGTATTAAAGGTGCTGGTGCTCGTAAGAGTGGCGGTACTCGTCACGGATTTGAAGGCGGTCAGATGCCATTGAAGATCCGTCTGCCTAAATTCGGTTTCTTCTCTAGAACAGCTGCTGTTACTACAGATTTACCGCTTAGTGCAGTCTTGAAACTTCAGGAAACCAACATTAATCTTTCAACTCTGAAGGAAAATGATCTTGTTTCTGACAAGTTTAAGAATGTTAAGATTGTAATGTCTAAGAACACCAAGGTTGAGAAAGCTATCACTTTATCCGGTATCTATGTAACCAAGAGTGTGAAAGCTGCTATCGAAGCCGCTGGTGGAAAGGTAGAAGGCGAACAAGAGTAAGGATAGGAAATGGCAAGAACACCGGGTTTGGAGAATGCAAAGAAAGGTATGTCTGAGTTGACTCAAAGACTGCTGTTCGTTGTATTTGCTCTTATTGTGTTCCGAATCGGTTCACATATTCCGTGCCCTGGAATTAATGCTCAACGCCTTGCTGAAGTTATGGAACAACAAAAGGGTACCATCATCGGATTATTCAACATGTTCAGTGGTGGTGCTCTTTCTAGAGCTTCCTTGTTTGCACTTGGTATTATGCCGTACATTTCTGCTGCAATTATTGTTCAGTTGCTGGGAGTTATGGTTCCTAGCATTCAGGAAATGAAGAAAGAAGGTGAAGCTGGCCGTCGCAAGATAACCCAGCTGACCAGGTATGGTACTTTGGTACTCGGTGCAGTGCAGGCCTTTGGTATAGCAACAGGTCTACCTAATATGATCCAGGGTGTTGTAGACGATCCAGGATTCAGCTTCTACTTTGTAACTACAATCAGTTTACTCACAGGAACAATGTTCCTGATGTGGTTAGGTGAACAAATTACTGAAAGAGGTATCGGCAACGGTATTTCGCTTATAATTTTTGCTGGTATTGTTGCAGGTCTTCCTCCTGCCATCGGCAGTACAATCGAGCAGTTTAAACAGGAAGGCGGCGCTTATGTGCTCGTTCTTATTGCTATAATTGCCATTGTGGTTGCTGTAACAGTTTTCGTTGTGTTTATGGAAAGAGCACTTCGTAAGATTACAGTACACTATGCCAGACAGCAGCAGGGAAATAGGATGTATGCTCCGCCTACATCTCATCTGCCTCTGAAGATCAATCAGTCAGGCGTTATCCCTGCGATTTTTGCATCAAGTATAATCATGTTCCCGGCTACAGTGGCATCATGGTTTGGTCAGGGTGACAGCACTTTTGCCCAGATTGTGAACAAGGTATCCCAGGTTCTTCAGCCTGGTCAGCCGTTGTATGAATTGTTATATGCGAGCGCTATCGTATTCTTCTGCTTCTTCTATACTTCTTTAGTGTTCAATCCTAAAGAACTGAGTGAAAACCTGAAGAAGAGCGGTGCTTTCATATCAGGTATCAGACCTGGTGAACAGACAGCCAAGTTCATTGATCAGGTGATGACAAGGTTAACCCTGGTCGGATCCATGTACATGGTACTTGTATGTTTGATCCCTCAGTTTATGATGACATTCCTGAATGTTCAGTTCTACTTTGGTGGTACTTCTCTGCTGATTGTTGTAGTAGTGGTGATGGACTTTACTTCACAGCTCATGGCTCATAAGGTTTCTCATCAATATGCAGATGTTATGAGAAAACAGAATTTAAAATTTACAAATCGAATCTAATTGGGAGTTAATCATGAAAGTTGGTGCTTCAGTTAAAAAAATGTGTCGTCACTGCAAAATTATTAAACGTCACGGTGTTGTTCGTGTAATTTGTCAAGATCCAAAGCACAAACAACGTCAGGGTTAATATTTTTGTAATCAAGATCAAAAAAACTTGAAAAAAATACAGCAGGCGCGTTATAATTACGTGCCTGCTTTTTTAGCATGTGCACTTATTGCTACCACGTATCCGTAACGGGCTTTGTGGTGGCGTGATTTTTAGTACTTTATAGGAGTAATATAGTGGCCCGTATAGCTGGCATTAATGTTCCTGATAATCAGCATGCAGTTATTGCATTGACTTCAATCTACGGCATTGGTAAACCAACCGCTAAAGATATTTTAGCTAAAGTTGCTATTGCTGAAGAAACAAAGTTAAAAGAATTATCAGAAGAACAATTAGATAAAATTCGTGCTGAAGTTGCAAATTATACTGTTGAAGGTGATTTGCGCCGTGAAATTTCTATGAATATCAAGCGTTTAGTTGATTTAGGTTGCTATCGCGGTATTCGTCATCGTCGTGGTTTACCTGTACGTGGTCAGCGTACAAAGACTAATGCGCGCACTCGCAAGGGTCCTCGCAAGGCAATTAAGAAGTAACGGAGTAAATTATGGCAGTTAATCAAACTCGTACACGTAAGCGTGTTAAGAAGCAAGTTAGCGACGGTATCGCTCATGTTCATGCTTCATTCAACAATACTATTATAACTATCACCGATCGTCAGGGTAATGCTCTTTCCTGGGCTACCTCTGGTGGTTCTGGTTTCCGCGGTTCCCGTAAGTCAACTCCGTACGCAGCTCAGGTTGCTGCAGAGAAAGCTGGTGAAGCTGCAAAAGAATTTGGTTTAAAGAATCTTGAAGTTCTTGTTAAAGGCCCTGGTCCAGGACGTGAATCTTCTATTCGTGCTTTAAATGCAATTGGTTATAAAATAACTAATATTACTGATGTGACTCCAATTCCACACAATGGATGCCGTCCACCAAAGAAACGTCGCGTTTAATAAGTTGGGAGATTATAAGAAATGGCAAGATATTTAGGCCCTAAATTAAAGCTTAGTCGTCGTGAAGGAACCGACTTATTTTTAAAGTCAGGCGTTCGTTCTATTGATACAAAGTGCAACATCGATACCAAACCTGGTCAGCACGGTGCTGTTAAGCCACGTGATACCGACTACGGTGCACAGTTGAGAGAAAAACAGAAAGTACGTCGCATGTACGGTGTTCTTGAAAGACAGTTCCGTAACTACTATAAGACAGCTGCCCGCAAGAAAGGTAATACCGGTGAAAACCTTCTTACTCTTCTTGAAGCAAGACTTGACAACGTGGTTTACAGAATGGGTTTTGGTTCTACCAGAGCAGAAAGCCGTCAGCTTGTTAGCCACAAGGCAATTCTGGTTAACGACAAGGTAGTTAACATCCCATCATACCAGGTTTCACCTAGTGATGTTATTTCTGTTCGCGAAAAGGCAAAGAATCAAGAACGCATTAAAACTTCTATTGAACTGGCTCAGAGCAAAACCAAATGTGAATGGTTGGAAGTTGATTTAGATAAAATGTCAGGTACCTACAAGGCTAACCCAGACAGATCTGAATTACCTCAAGAAATTCAGGAACAGCTTATCGTAGAATACTATTCTAAGATGTAGTTTTTAAAGAGAGGTTATAATGCAAGGTTCTTTACCAGATTTTTTAATACCAAATCAAGAAATTGAGGTATCTAAGGATAGTATTTTCTGTGCAAAGGTTGTTTTACAGCCTATGGAACGTGGCTTCGGCATTACCCTCGGTAATGCGCTGAGAAGAATTCTGCTTTCTTCAATGCCAGGTTATGCTATTACTGAAGCTGAGATTGATGGAGTACAGCATGAGTATTCCACTAAAGAAGGTGTAAAAGAAGACATTGAAGTAATTCTTTTAAACTTAAAAGGTGTTGCAGTAAAATTATTCGATAAGAATGAGGAATACTTAACTCTAGAGAAAAAAGGTGCAGGACCAGTAGTTGCAGGTGATATTAAGTGCAGTGACAATGTACAAATTGCTAATCCTGATCACGTGATCTGTAATCTTACTTCTGCAGACAGTGAGATCAAGATGCGTCTTAAGGTACAGCGCGGTCGCGGTTACAAGCCGGCTCAGACTCGAATTGATGAAGATCGAGCTATCGGTCATCTTCTTGTTGACGCTGTGTACAGCCCGATTGTACGTATTGCATTTAATGTTGAGTCAGCACGTGTTGAACAACGTACCGATCTGGATAAATTAGTAATGGAAATTGAAACCAACGGTACTATTGAGCCAGATGAAGCAATTCGTAATGCAGCTACAATTTTGTATTGCCAGTTAGAGCCTTTCGTAGATTTAGGCTCTAAACTTACAGTTAAACCTGAAGAGCCGGAAGAACCTAAGGTTCCGGATATATTAAAACGTCCTGTTGACGATTTAGAGTTGACAGTTCGTTCAGCTAACTGTTTGAAGGCGGAAGCTATTCACTATATTGGTGATTTGGTTCAACGTACAGAAGTTGAGTTGTTAAGAACTCCAAATCTTGGTAAGAAGTCTCTCTCTGAGATCAAGGATGTTCTCGCACAGCGAAATCTGTCTCTTGGAATGCGTGTCGAAGGATGGCCTCCAAAGGATATCGTTGATAAAGGTAGTTTCTAATAAGTTTTTTAAAGATTTTATTTAATAAGAGGGTTATGTCATGCGTCATCGTATGAGTGGTCGTCAACTAAATCGCAACAGCAGCAATAGAAAAGCTCTGTTCCGTAGTTTAGCAATAGCATTAGTTAGTAGCAAAGATGGCTTAATCAAGACAACTTTGCCAAAAGCTAAAGAATTACGTCGCGTAGTTGAGCCTTTAATTACATTAGCTAAAGTTGATTCTGTAGCTAACCGTAGACTTGCTTATGCTCGTCTTGATGATAAGAGTGCAGTTGGTAGATTATTCCAGATTGCTCCACTTTTCGCTAACAGAGCTGGTGGATATACTCGTATCCTTAAGTGCGGTCTGAGACCAGGTGATAATGCACCTATGGCTTATGTTCAGTTTACTGAAGCTCTTCCTCAGGAAGAAGCTCCTGAACAGGCTGAAAAGACTGCTGAATAATAACGTAGTTACGAACATATGTAGTTAATCTTTGAGGGGATCTTTTGTGGATCCCCTTTTTGTAACTGAGGGATTTATGATCGATTTTTCACGTGACCTTAATGAAGATACTCTTGGTGAGGAGATGGATGCTTTGTTTGAAAACGCCAAGCAGATCTTTGATGTAGTAAAAGATCAGTTTGATGATGAAGAACGCAGCGCCATTGCGTCTTTTTTTGATAATGAGGAGTATGTGTTTTATATCTGTGAGGCACATGACGAGTTGTGGATTGACAGCGTTAGGGATTATGAAGAGTTTAAATCCCATAATCAAATGTACGAAATCAGATTCTCCAGTCCTGACAACAAGCAGATTGATTATCTAGTAGCCTTAAATACTCCTGATGGCGAGTTTTATCTGAACTGGATGGTTCCTCCAGCCACGTCTGATCTATAAATCTTTCTCGTTTATTTTGCGGTGTCTTTCAGTGCACTGTCGAGAAGATCTTTAAGAACTTCTATGTTGTTGATAGTATCAGCAAGGTATTCGTTTTTTGCCATCTTCTCTTCAACGTAATTCTCAATTTTTTTGAAGCTCTCTGCAGTGGTTTTCTGCAGATCCAAATGAAATGAGGCGACGCTCTGGAGCTTGATTATATTGTTGTTGATTGAACCGATAATGTCGCCCATGGACATTCTGTTATTTTTTTCTTTTTCCATTGCATTGTTAAATATATTCTGGGCGTTATTGGTTGAATTAGACATGTCTTCAAGCATCTGCTTGTTTGTTTCTGTTTCCGTAATGATTGTGTCAATCTGATGATTGAATCCGTCCACAGTTGTGTCAATTTTTGATGAAGCTTCCGCTGTATCAAGGGAAAGTTTTTTTACTTCTCCGGCTACTACGGCGAACCCACGACCATGTTCTCCTGCTCGTGCTGCTTCAATTGTTGCATTCAGTGCAAGCAGATTAGTCTGATTGGACAGATCAGAAATCATTTCTGTACATTCGCGTATTGATTTCATCTGTTCGCGCAGACCGACAAATGAGCTGATAAATGATTCCTGCAGTTTCTGCATTGATACGATGCTTGTGGTCAGACTGTCCAGAACCTGCTTGATTTCTTCGATCTCTCGGGCGTTGTTACTGTATACTTCCTCTACTTTCTGAATAGCTTCGTCTATAGAATCTTTAATACCATCGAGGGAACTCAGATTCTCCTCCTGGGCCAGCAGATCCCGATGATCATCAGCTAAATCGGTTATGAACTGTTTAAGCTTGCTTCCTTTTTTGTCATTGCGTAGGCTTTCTTCTATTTCATTGGCAACAGTGAAGGCATCTGATATCCTGTTATTCTTATTTTTGAGCTGATTTTTAATTTTTTCTCTAGAAGCACCAAACATAATCAATCCCACTTTAAACTCTACCTCATGCTAACAGTTTAACGATACTTTAATTCATTTAACGTGAGTATTATCTAGTTTTTTGAATTAAGTGGTGCTCTGGAGGCCTGATAATGAATTTTGGATCATATCATTATGATTTGTAAGTTTTTCGCTCTAACCTGCTGTAATGTAAGAGCACAATCCTTTGGAAGTCGTCCAAAGGCTGGTATTTGTTACTGTCGATTGTTGTATAATTGAAATTTGAAAATGCAGAGCAGATCTGCGTTATTGTTTATAGTAAATAATAAGGATCAAAATGAAAAAAGCATATTTATTTGTTTCTGCCGCTATGGCCATGGCATGTATTCCTGCTATGGCGGAAGATATCGGTACCGATACCGGATACGTAAAAAAATGCGTGAATATTGATGCTTGCAGTACAGACAACGAAGATGTAAGAGAATACTGCCGCCTTGGTAATTACAACTGCCACAGTGACGGTTCTGATGATCTGCTGCAACTTGCCAATAAACCTTCCAAACCGTCAGTCATAGATCTTTTAACCGTTCTTAATTCCAAGTGGCCTTCATACGTAATTACCGATTATATTAAAAAGGCGGAGAAGGAACCTGCTAATCCTGTTTCTTTTGTTGCAGAAGGTAAAAGTGATGAGTCTCCGGTTGTTATCGGTCGACTGTTCAGGTACAGTGATGGCCGAACAGGTCTTGCAATGATCTTTCACCAGCCAACATCTTCATTTTTTCATGAGACACTTCATTTCTATGAATACGATCCAACTACCGGGATAATTTCATATAAAAACAATCTTACGGTGCAGAATGCTCCAGCCCCGTTCAAATCAATGAGTTCAGAAAGCGTTCTGTCCTATTCGCTTAATGATGATAATTCCATTGGTAGATATTTTGAGGAAGTTGACGGCATTTTTGTCGATCAGTATGAATCCTATGCCTGGGATGGCTTATCTGATAAATTTGATTACGGTAATATAATTATTAAACTAGATAAGACGGATCTCGCCTCGAAACTAAGAGGTATGAACCCTACATACTATGCATACTCTGACATAGATGGTGACGGCAATTCTGAGCTGTTTTTGGGCAATAAGGATAAGTCAGAGCAGGTTGTAGTTTCTCTTGTCAGAAATGATCAGAAAGGTAAAGATTCCAATAAGTATATTCTGTTGCACAAAAAGTCCTCAGACGAGATTTTTGTTCATGAGAATGGAATTTCGGTAGAAGATACTACCTATGCATCCAATGGTATTTCCGAGTTCCTTACAATTAAAGACAGCGGAGTAACAGCAAGACTGACTTTCAAAAACAATCAGTATTATTTAAATGGGGAAAAATTTGATTCAATCAAGGCGGATCAGTTTATTTCTTCTTTGGGGAAAGTAAAGGATATCACACTTGACTGGAAAAAACTCAAACAGCTCAATACTATTGAGGAATCGATGAATATCGATAACTAGCCGGATCAGGTGACTGACGCTGTGATAGTGACTGGTTATGATTATTGAACTGAAATATTCCGAACAGTCACTTTTTTCAAAGAAGCGATGGATTTTCAGTTCCATTCTTATTTCGTTTACAGGAAGAATCTATTCCAAATTGATCCTAAATAGTTCAAGATCAGAGCTACCTAGCCGACTATTGAAAACATAGAACCGAATTTATAGGTGAAACATTGAACGTAAGACTTGACTTGACACTAATTGGTATCTGAAAGTGGTGCCTCGGGTGGGACTCGAACCCACACGGTGATTAGCCGGCGGATTTTGAATCCGCTGCGTCTACCAATTCCGCCACCGAGGCACGGAACACAGCTATAATTATACAAATATAATCTGTAATAGCAACTTTTTTTTAGGGCAAAAACGTCCGATTGGTTAAGTTATCTTCTCGTAAGAACCCATATTGCACAGCACAGAAATATGCAGCTTGGCAGCAACACGCATAACAATGGCGGCATACCGTATACCAGACTGATAGGAGAGATGAGCTGATTGGCAACATAGAATGCAAAACCGCCTACGACGCCGAGAACAATACGTGCACTCATGGACAGTGATCTCATTGAACCGAAGGCAACTGCAGCCGCAAGACAGATCATGGTGATTACAGCCAGTGGTGAACACACCTTTCTATACAGCTCGAATTCATGTTTTTTGGATTCAATCTTGTTCTTTTTCAAATACTTAACATATGACCACAGTGATGAAATAGGAAGTTCATCCGCACTTACACTCAGTGCATTGAATTTATCCGGTGCAATTGACAGATCCCAAATTTCATCTTTTATGCTGGTTATTTCAAGTTTTTGATCTGTGAACTTATGGTGCACGGTATTATCGAATTTCCACTGACCTTCAGAGTAGGTTCCCTTGTTAGCCTCCGCAGCGTCAATCAACCTGTGGCTGTTCCGGTCAAAAGTATAAAGAGAAACGCCGTAAACCATACCGTCACTGTCTGCATGGTCGATATGAAGAAATTTATTGTCCTCTTTGATCCAGATATCTCCTGCACTTCCGACAGAAATATCTGTACCTTTGATGGCTTTTGCTCTAATTTCATCGTACTTTGCTTCAGATTTGGGAATGACATATTCTGCAAGCAGCATGACAGCGATCATCAGTGGTACGGAAAATTTAAGTGTGGCTAAAACTATTTTTAATTTTGAGAGCCCTGCACTCTGCATTACCACCAGTTCCTGTCTCGAACCGAGCATACAGAGTGATACAACTGTCCCCATCAGTGCTGAAAGAGGAAAAAAAACGTAGACGTTATGGGGAATACGCATGGTAACCGCCAGCATTGCCATTCCGATGGTATATGTGCCTGTTCCAATATGATTAAGCTGCTCCATGAATTTTATCAGCCAGGACAGAATACAGAAAAACACAGTGGTATACAGTATCCAGGTAACTACATATTTACCGACATAGCGCTCTATAATGGAAGGTATAATTTTCATTAATTTTTTATCTCTTTGGATTTATCTGACTGTTTTCTGATTTTCTGCAACTGATACTTTTTATACCACTTGGTTTCAGTCATATTAAGAGGTACCGCAAACAGAACAAAATAAGCAAATATTAGAATATACAATCCCGGGAATGCAGGGAATATTCCTTTGCTTATCAGGTGTTTGAGCGAAACCATCAGCAGGAAGAAGGAACCGTAAATCATCAGTGCAGGCAGGAATTTTGCAAATTTTCCCTGTCTCGGCCTTACGTTGGCCAGAGGTACAACTATAAGAGTAAGAATTGGAATTGCAAGAGCAACGCACAGTCGCCACTGCAACTCGGCTGTTGCCACCGGACCACTCATGGTTAACAGTTCTGACGTCGGTACTGCATTGATTTTGATCTCATTCTGATCCTGTAAATCATCGGCAAGCCAGGTTCTGTATTCATCGTAATCCATTTTGGTATATTTGTTCTTTTCATTAGGTCCGATGTAGAAGGTTCCATCCTCCAAAACCAGCCACATGATGTTATCCTCGTCCTGGGTTACATATCCTTTTTCAGCGTAACCTATCGTGGTCGGACGTTTTTGTCTTGAGGTCTGAGGCATGAAAAGATATACGTTTTCCATTTTTCGAAGATCTTTCTTGCTGGATACCTTATTGCTCTTTTCGTCATTTACATCATCTATATATGCGATCAGTCTGTTATTTCCGAACCGTATGATCTGTCCGCTGTTGATGGCGAAGTAACTTGAATTTTCTCTGGCATCCTGGAGAAGTGTTTCCTGTTTTGCCTGTGCTTTAGGTACCAGATAAAGAGAGTTGAACAGTGCAACAACTGCTGTAAAGACACCTAGAATAAAGGCTCCTTTGAGAATACTGAACGGGGTAACCCCGAGTGATTTCATGACTACAAATTCTGAGTCTGCGCCAAGACGGGCGTGTGCAACAAGGATCCCGAGGTAGACAGTTAAAGGGATCATTAGTATGGACATGTTCGGAATTGACAGCATCAGCATTTCTGTAACCAGCTGTGCGGGAATATCCCCCTTGGATGCACTGCGTAGGATCTGAATAAAAGACTGACACAGAAAGATTGCATTTAATATGATGTAGAATATTACCTGCATCTTTATGGTTTCTTTTAAAATGTACCTGTTTAATATCACTGTTATTATTCTTTTAAAAAGTTATTTATACAATTCTTAAAAATTAATTTAAAATCATTAAAAAGGCATTTTGCATACATATCTGATATTAATAATCATAAACTAATTATCCGAATTATAGCATATTTGCTGCCAATTTATATAAGCCGAGTTTTTTCAGGAGTGACTTTAATCTGCTATGAGTGTTTTGACTGACGTTGTTATTTCCCGGGTTACCGATCAGGGATTCGGTGTTGCGGACCTGAACGGACGCAGTGTATATGTAGATCGGACATATACCGGTGAAAAGGTTAGGGTCAGAATAATCGAGGAACATCCAACCTATTACAATGCACATCTGGTGGAGGTGCTCGAAGCCAGCCCTTTCAGAATCGAGCCGGAATGTTGCTACAGTTCATGCGGGGGGTGTGCATTTAACTTTATAGACAGTAAGGAACTTTTAAAATTGAAAAACGAGTTCCTGCTGTCGTGCTTAAAAGAGCAGTGTGTAAAGTTTGATTGTATTTTGCCTGAGTGTTCAGGAATGTATGATTTTCACGGATACAGGAATAAAGCTATCTATTACGTCAGAGCGCAGAATGGAAAATTTGTGATTGGCTTTTTTAGCAAGAATTCCCACGATGTAGTTGAAATTTACGGTTGCATAATGGAACCTGATTTTGTTTCTTGTGCCAATGAAATTATTGCAAAATGGGCTGAAGATTTTAATATTCACGCCTTTGATGAATCGACCGGTAGAGGGTTGATCAAAAATATAATTTACCGGAGCGGAGAGGGAACCGGTGAACGGATGCTGGTTGTGGTTGCTACCGATTTTAAGATCCCTAACCTTGACGAATTGATGTTAAGACTTGAACCGCTGAAATTTACCAGTGTGTGGATTTGCAGAAACAAAAGTCAAGGAAACAGTATCTGGACTGATGAACTGAAAAAAATCAGCGGAAAGGAGCATATTTATACTTGTCTTGCGGGGTTGAAATATGAAATTTCTGCCAGATCTTTCCTTCAGTTGAATATAAAGCAATGTGAGAAACTGTACGGATTGGTTTTAGAGTTTGCAGATGTGAAATCTTCTGATGTGGTTTTTGATCTGTACTGCGGCATAGGAACCATAACTCTCAAGCTTGCCCAGAAAGCTCGAAAAGTATACGGTATTGAAATAGTGCCGGAAGCTGTGAAAAATGCCGTTCGCAATGCTGAACTGAATGATTTAAGAAATGTTGAGTTTATTGAAGGAAAAAGTGAAACGGTTTGCGAAGAGTTGGTAAATAAAAAACAGATTAGAGCTGATATTGTTGTGGTTGATCCTCCCCGTAAGGGTTGCGACAGTTCTCTGATAAATACACTGATTTTTCTTAATCCTGAAAAAATAGTATATGTTTCATGTAACCCGAAAACATTGGCTAGAGATCTTAAGCTTCTTGAATCAGATTATAAAATAACAAAAATTGCAACAGTAGATATGTTCCCGAACACTTTACACGTAGAATCAGTTGTGAAGCTCACTCGAGCAGGGGTGTGACTATAGAATTACTGTTATCGAATTGATGGATGAGGAACAGCGATGAATGAGATCATAAATTACGACAAAGCCGTAGAAACCATTAAGACCGCGATATTGCAGAGTCAGTATGACGCAGCTTGCTCTGTGAATGAGAAACAGCTGATGCTCTATTACGGCATTGGAAAATACATTTCCCTGAATTCTCGGAAGGGCTTCTGGGGGAAAGGAACTATTGATGCCATCAGCGAGAGGTTGGACAAAGAGTTGCCAGGATTAAAAGGATTTTCGGCGAGGAGTCTGAGATACATGCGGACATTCTATGAAGAATGGTCGTATCTTGACAAATCTGAACCGGCACTTCTTGAGTCCGATAAGGACAATTTGGCACCGGTGGGTGCCAAATTGGAGATTTCAAATTGGAACCAGCTGGTGCCAAAGCAAATTGAGTTTCCGGATGCTTCATTTTTCGCCATAGGCTTCTCCCATCATCGAACGATTCTGTCCAAGGTAAAAGATACAGATGAGCGTATTTTTTACATCAGGAAATGTGCAGACGAAAAATACAGCCGCGAGGCACTGATCGCAAGCATCGCCCGTGACGACTATCACCACCAGGGCTGCCTGCCGAACAATTTCTTGCAGACGCTGCCGGCGGCGGAGCAGGCTTTCCGCGCCATCAATACGTTCAAGGATGAATATCTTCTGGATTATATCAATGTGGAGGAATTGGGAATCCGGGATAAGCAGGATGTGGACGAGCGGGTGGTAGAGAATGCCATCATCCATAATGTGAAGAATTTCATCCTAACTTTCGGTAAGGACTTCGCCTTCGTTCGCAACCAGTATCACCTGGATGCCTTCGGGGAAGATCAGTATATTGACCTTCTGTTTTTCAATCGTGAGTTGAACTGCCTGGTAGCGGTGGAACTGAAGACCGGGAAGTTCAAGACATCCTATCTTGGACAGCTGCAGGGATATTTGAGCGTTTTGGACGGGTTCGAGCGCAAACCGCATGAAAATCCGTCCATCGGACTCATCCTCTGCATTCCCATTTTTCGGTATGTTTCCGCGAACCGCCAATGAGATATGTTCCCGGTGTACAGCAAAACGTTGGATATGTTCCTGACCACGTTATTTGCGTACAGACACGGAGATTATGACTATCAATTTCATTTCCTCAAGCCACGTCGAGACGGTAGCGCTCATGTCTCGAAAGTAACACCCTCGTAAACCCTTGATTTATAAGGCTTTTCGAGGGAATGACAGGGAGTTTAAAAGACCTGGTGTCTGTATCCCGTTACAACATACACGTATAGGGAAACATATCAACAGAGATACTTTTGGCTAAAATGTAATCAAAATTTACCGGTGTGCAATCTGAACACTCGAGGTTAACACACTTAAGACTGTAGTAATTATGACGTGTTCCCAACACAACTTTGGGGTTATGACTTCGGTAGACATGTCAAAATCGGCTGATTTTTTGAGCGGAACGGGAAGGCTGTCAGGGGCTTTTGTGATAGGTGGGGATGTTTGGCAGAGCAGAAAAAAGAAAAGACCCATCATGAAGACGAGCCTCGCGGGATAGGTCGGGTTAGCAGCCGTTGGATTGAGTTTACTTCCCAAACAGATCACTCTCGTGAGTGCCTGTTCTGGTAAGAGGAAAAGGTAGGGTTTTGTTAACCATCAATGGAATCTTCTATTTCCTGTTGCACAGCTTCGTTTACAATAATGCCCTCGGGACAGCAGTCAAATTTGAAGACCTCATGGCATTGAAGAAAGAACTGATTGTTCACAGGAAGTTTTCAGATTTGAATTGATTTTCGATGTGGCAAACACCATAATATTGACGTAGCAAATGTTATGTCGGAGGCTGGGCGTGAAGAATCTTATTCTTGAAATCAGAAACCGGTTGAATGCAAGTCAGGAAGATTTGGCTAGGATGATCGGCATCTCCTATGCAACCGTGAACCGGTGGGAAAACGGACATTCTCAGCCGAACAAGGCAGCTCAACTTCGCTTGTACGATATCTGTAAGGAAAGAAACATCGATTTGGAAGATATTATTCAAAAGAAGATTGAGAAAAGTGTTGTGAATGTAAGCAGTAGCTCCGAAAAAGTGTTATTGTATCATGGTTCCAAATCTGGCATCAAAGGTCCCATTGCTCCGATAAGCAGAGAACGCTGTGATTTTGGTAAAGGGTTCTATATGGGGACGGAGCCCTATCAGCCATTGACGTTGATCAGTGATTTTGAGGAGTCGAAGTTCTATGTTATCAGCTTGGATATGACTGGGTTGCGTGTGTTGAATGTAAAGCCTGATTTGGAATGGGCGATGCTTGTGGCTTATAACCGGGGCAAGTTGGACGAAGCGAGAGGGACATCTCTTTACGAGCACTATGCTGCAATGTCAAAAGGTTATGATGTGGTTGTAGGCAGCATCGCCAATGACAGAATGTTCTATGTATTGGATAACTTCTTCCTGGGAAACATTACGGACAAAGCACTTGTCATGAGCCTGTCTGCCTTGCAGCTGGGAGAGCAGTTTGTTGCGATTACCGAGAAGGCGTGTGAGCATGTGAAAATAGAAACGGAGATTGAGCTATCTCATCTGGAGCGTAATTTTCTCCGGGTTCTGAGTGAATCAAATCGCGTGAAAGGCGTTAATCTTGCCAATGAAATCTGTAGAGATTATCGCAGAGAAGGCCAATTCTTCGATGAAATTCTGAAGGAAGCCAGGAGGTAAGGATCATGGATAGCATTCAATTAAAACTTTGTGATATCCAAGGTCGTATGTTTGAGCGTTCTACCGCCTACGCTAGTGAAGGCTTCATCCGTGATTTCATGAATTCAGAGGTAGCTGAGCATTTGGATTCTCCCTACAATAAGCTGCAGTGGATGGGAGAAGAATATCTGATTGATGAACTGAAGGATGAAAAGACGCTGGGTACAGATGGAGAAAAATATTCTCCGGAAGTTTTGTACTGGATTGGTTATCTGTATCGCTACTGGGCCTGTACACGAGGCGAGCAGAGCAAGAGAATCTACCGCCAGGCACCGGCAAAGACCATGAAGCGCAATTATATGGCTTTTCACACGTTTGATCCGGATGTGGCGATTGACGACCTGATCGAAATTCATCGACAAAGACAGAAACAGTGATAGCCAGAACCTGAATGACCTCGCCTATGCGGCGGGATTTTTTTATGTTCAAAGATGTTTCATCCGTAAGCGTAACAGCAATCCGCGTTATATACGTTATTTTAGAATTGGTATTAGGTCTAAAGTGCTGACTTTAGACCTAATACAGAAAAAGAAGGACAAACTATCGGGCAGTTTTTAGGACAATCTAGCAGGTCAGCGACAATGTGCTAACAGGGACAATTTAACTTCTGCCTCGTGTACTACACATTATATGGGGCAATTTCGGATAAGAAAGAAAAACTTATAGAGCTTAAGAAAGGTGGTAGTCTCTTAGTTGTTACACATAAAACGAGTTGTTGCAAAATTTGCAACAGCTCAAATAACTACCCGCAATACACGCATTCAGAACCGGCAAAGACCATGGCATAGGCCTTGACCTGTTTATCCTTGAACTCAAGTGCGGTCTTGTAGGTTTGTACCTGCTCGGTTGCTACCTTTTTCAGACTTTCAATCTTTGCTTCAGTTGCATCTTTTTTAGCGGCGTACTTCAGTTCGATGAGGTAGGTACATTCACTTTTCTTTCCCTTGTTGATGGTGATTACCAGATCAGCATACTTTTCTCCCTTGCCGATAACTCTCAGCGATTTCTGTAGCTCAACCACAACTCCGCGCATGGAATTAAGCTTGGCGTGGAGCACCAGATTCAGTGCCATCTCACTCATGTGTAAAAGAACCTGATTGGTGAAGATACTGCTTAAAAACTCTGTACAGGAACAAGAAAAAGATGAAAGATCATCCGAGGCATCAAGTAGTGCTGATATATCTAGTTTCTGTTCTCTGAATATGCTATTAGGCTTTAATCGCAAGTCCACCGTGCATTGTGCAAACAGCTTCGACATAAAGAGATTCGGAATTTTTAACATTAGCCCGTCTGAGCTTGACAGTACCGGATCAATGGTGAGATAGCCGAGATAATACAGCATGGATAAAAGCTGAACTTCGCTATACTTCTCTGATTTATTCAAATTGATGTTTTCGGCAAGTTTTTCGAGGTAGAACGAATCGCCACTGAGGTATGTGTCTATAATGTTATCAGCCAAACCATCTTCGGCAATGTTAAACAGTTGCTGTAACTTTGATCCGTCATGATCTGATGCCGGGTCCAGATATTTTTCAGGGGCGAGAAATTCCTGTTCCTTCTGCATCCTGTTTAAATAATACAGACACATGGATGAGTTATACAAGGTGCTTTTAGCCAGTCGGCTGAAGCAGTATCCATCGTAAACTGGTTTCATTCTGGAAATTACTTCATCAACGGTTACACCAATGCTTTTTATATCAACCAGCTCAGGAATGAGTTTTTTAAGTTCGGTTTCAGTTAAACCCGCATATTCATTAAAACATTCGTCAGAAGTGACATTTAGTGAAATGTTAAATCCTGAGGTTAGGGAATCAAGTGATACAGAAGATACGCCTGTAATGAATGTTTTGGCAACACATCCGGCATCGGCTGCAGCAGCCTTTATTGCGGCATAAAAATCTTTGAGGAACCCTCCGTCACTGGTTATAGTTTGGAACAGATTAAAATCACGTGATAGAATCTGGTTGGCGAAATTATCATATTCATCAATCATCACATAAAGTCGGCCTTTATCGGAATAGCTGGCATAGGCAGAAACGAAATTATTAAACAGAGTAACAGAATCTGATTTGTCCAAATTATCATAGTTAAATATGAAATCAGGATATCTTCTCTTAAAATTATCAATTCCAAAAGCTACCGCAGAAAAGAAACTGTTGTACATAACAGTACTGCTTTGTGTGCCAACCCGGGAAAAGTCAAAATTCAATACATGATAGGTGTTATGGCTTTCCAGATGTTCATTGTATATATTAGTCTTGTAGAACAGTTCTTCATATCTGTCAGCATATGATATGTCGTAGAAGCATTTCAGCATCTGGATAAAGGTACTCTTGCCAAACCGTCTCGGACGCAGAAGAACTGGATATAAGGTCATTCCATTATCATCCAGTGACTTAATCATTGCGCTTTTATCGGCAAAAGCTCTTTTGAGCTTGCGAAACGATTCATAAGTAACTTCGCCATAAGGGGAATTTAACAATTTTACTTCACTTTCTGACATAACGAATCCTTTGTTCCAAATTCATATCCCGAATCTTTGTGCTTTATAAACATAAGTGTATAATTTATGGTTATCATGTGTCGATATCTGCGATTCACAGTACTTTCTTTTCTGATGTTAAAGGGTTTCGCTACAAATGGCAACTTTTATGGGATGCTATGGTGATGAAGACATGAGATTTAGCGGTGTGTGCTACTTTGACATAAGCATAGCACGCTCGACCTTGCTAACTAAAACGTCAGTGCTTATGTTATTTTCGTCACCAGTGCCACGTGAACAGCTGTTAGGTCGATACGCTAGAGATCATGAATATCTGACATAGTCAGTAGGGTGTCATCGCAGGATGGAAGGTAAGTAATGGTGCACTAACAGCCAACATATGTCTTGCAATTGCTCTAGTGGTGATAGTTTTTCTTCTTTATAAAGAATCCATATCTATCAAACAGGTAGCAGGTATTACTGTATGTGGAATTGGACTTTTGGGGTTAAAGACTGAAGGAAAAATTCCAGTTTCTCGGCATGTTCTCCTGCGCGAGGGAAAAAGTATCGACATCAGTGCCGCAGTTCTTAACTGCGAGACCGCTGTAAAGAATAAATGCAAAGTCAACTTATACTGTCGTCATGCATACTCCTAATTTTTTATCTTATCCAGCAGATAGCGAATTTGCCGTTCAGTCAATCCTTCAATACGTGCAATATCTTCAAGTTTATAGCCGTGAAGAGTTAATAGGTCAAAGACTCAGCCGGCCTGAGGAACTCTTCTGTTAATCTCTTTAGAGATTACTTCAAGATCTATTTTGTTCTCAATGTCATCCAGTTCAGAGATGCCAATGGTCAGTTCTTCAGGTTCGCTATAATTCACTATGGTTAACTGACGGTCTTA
>Ga0326514_10000115_pt1 | contig 48146 bp, 86 predicted proteins | sample 3_2548_0518_D_FD_203653 | JGI IMG/M metagenome (GOLD analysis project Ga0326514, IMG submission 203653) | Bovine rumen microbial communities from UC Davis, California, United States - 3_2548_0518 | ecosystem: Host-associated > Mammals > Digestive system > Stomach > Rumen | place: USA... | reverse complement strand
AGAGATTGCCAGACCAGAACGGGAAATATCTTGTTGTTGGACGGCAGAAAGCAATAAACATTCTTAAGTTTGACGGTGGCAGATGGTACGGCAAATGGGGGGTTGTCGCATGGATGCCATTGCCAGAGATATACAAGGGGGAAAATGATGGATGATTTAATCAGCAGATTCCGAGACTACCAAATCGAGTGGTTGACTTCTCACAATGACATTGAGTTTTGTGAGGAAGAAGAAAAGCTGATAATCGGATTTCTAAAAGACACGGCTGAATCTTTTATGAGAGAAAATCAATCAGCACAGCAGTGGATTCCGTGTTCTGAAATGTTGCCCATGGATAAAGGGGTCTATCTGGTCACCGATGACAGCGGAAGGGTAGCTTGGGTCGAGAAATCATGGTTCATGTGGTGCGATGATGGAAGTCCATTTTGGGAATACGCCAACGTGACTGCATGGATGCCACTACCAGAACCATATAAAGGAGAAAATGCAAATGATTAAATACATCGTTTTAGCACTGATTCTACTGGCACTTATCTCAGCACTGATTATCCATAAGCCTGAATGGATAAAACAGATTACCTTCACAAACGGCACGATCTATATCTGCTCTGTTTGTGGTGGCATTTGGGTTCCGTACTATGTCAAAGGGCTTCCAGTTGAGAATCCACCGGAAGAATGCCCACACTGCCATCGTAAACTGAGAAAACCGAAAGGTGGTCACTGGTATGATATTTAAAGTAATCATTGCGCTTTTGATTCTAATAGTCATCCTTCTTGTTTGCGCATTAGCGTACATGACGGCACAAAGAGATAAGTTTTTGCAACTTTGCGCTGAAAACGTGAATTATATAGGGGAAGTGCAAACAACGCTTACAGAGCTAAATACACGGCATGAAGCACTGTCTACGGCAATGGGCGAGTGGATTGACGTTGCTAAGTTTCTGTATAAAATAGCATGGGGAGCAACCTACGACTTACGTAAAGAAGCAGAGGAAGCTAATGTGTATAACGAGCGTTTCAAGCTGTTAGAGAAGAACCACGAACAGACACTGGAACAAGAATAAAGGAGATGCTGCATGACAGCAGATACTTACCTGAGACAGTTGGATAGCGTGATATCCCGGATGGAGACACTTGACCGTAGACTGCGAGAGATCGACATGATGTACGGTGGGGGATCTCTTACTGCTGATTTATCTTCCGAGCGAGTCTCCCATACTGCCAACGTATACAAGATGGAAGACGATGTTATCCGATTGTCTCGCATGAAGGAACGTTATTCTCAGGAACTGCTGCGATGCACCGTCCTGAAACATGATATTGAGGATCTTATCGAAGCAATTCCGAATGACCATTCCAGAGCAGTCATAAAACACTTCTATGTGCATGATGGTGTGCATCGACCACCTACTTACCGTGATATAGCTGCGCAAATGGAAATGTCTTATTCTTACGTCATGAAACTGCGTAAAGAAGGATTGGATTATGTGCAGTTTATCATGGATAATAGAAAATAGTTGACAATATATATAGTAAGTACTATAATAAAGCCATCAAGAGGAAGGGATGTGCCATAGATGCTTACTGAATCACAGCAGAGAGCGCAAGCAAAGTACCTGAAGAAGATGAAAAACTACTCACTTCGTTTGAACACGGAGAAAGATGTGGATCTTATTGAGTGGTTAGATTCCAAGCCTGAGGTAAAAGCCTACCTTGTGCAGCTGATTCGTGAGGACATGGAGCGTAATGTGCAAGGCAATGTGCAGTAAACTCTGTGCATGATGTGCCACAATGTGCTAGACACTCTGTGCTAGAGTCTCTGTAGGTAATATATGCATGTTTTACGCAATCATGCACGATACGCACTATGGTGCATACCCAAAAGATTCCGTTGACATTCCATGGAATCGATGCAATAATGATTATGCCTTTTCATGAAATGTGAAATGGTTTTGTACTAGGGAAACGGCTCACTTCGGTGGGTCGTTTTTCTTTTTCCTGAACGCTGGCAGCAATGTCGGCTATTTTTTTGCCTTGCTCTAGGCACGATCCCACACTGCAAATTGAAAAACGGAAGCGGCAGCAGCCGCAGCAGCTAAAGTGCAAATGAAATAATGCAAATGCAAAAATGATCGGCTGCAAATTTGAAAATGCAAAATGCAAATTCAAAAATGCAAATTGAAAAATGCAAATTGAAAAATGCAAAGTGCAAATTGAAAAATGGATCTCGACCCGGCTACCGACCGACTCGCTTTCACACTGTAAAGCATGAAAGACTTTCACACTGTAAAGCGTAACACTGTAAAGCGTAAAAGTACAGCATGGATCTTTAACAATGTAAAGCGTAAAAGAAAACAATACGTTATAGCTATATACAAAATGTAATAACTATATTTTTTTCCGGAAAAGACAATAAAATTCCAAAAAACTATTGACAAATAATAGTGATTACCACAGAATAAAATCAACCTAAAACAAATTACATTTATGAAAAGGAGAAAAAAACTATGTTGACAGCAACCAAAAAGAATGTTTCCGTAAAGCATGAAACTTACATTATTAATAACGGTGCAAAAAATGACCACACTTTTTTGAAAGGTATCTGTACTGACATGACTGGCAAAATGGACGGTATGATCAGTTTTTCCACGTCTGTATTAATGAATCAGTATTGTCAGGAAAGACGCAAAAATGAAAAATTAATTTGCAGCGAGTGTTTTGCAGCGGCTATGGGTAAAGTTTACGGAGAAAATTTTAATAATAAACTCGCAAAAAATACCGAGCTCGTAACATCAAGAGTATTAGATTTTGATGAATTGCCAATTATTAATTATGTAGTTTTCAGGCTTGAGGCTTTCGGGGATGTTTCAAACGTTATTCAGGTGATTAATTATTTCAATTTGTGTTATAAAAATCCTCATTGCCAGTTTTCGGTATGGACTAAAAATCCATGGTTATATAAAGCGGCTATTGAGGCCGGGCATAAAAAACCGGAAAATTTAAATATTGTTTTAAGTAGTCCATGTTTAAACCATTGTGTAAAAACACATTTCAATTTTATTGATATGATTTTTACAGTATACACCGCTGAATATGCGTTAATTCATGATATTAAAATTAATTGTGGTAATAGAAAATGTTTAGAGTGTATGAATTGTTATTCTAAAAACCATGTTTTTCATGTTAATGAGATACTGAAAAAGGAAAGCAGCTTTTATTATAAAACCTTGCGTTTGTTGACACTGTATATTGGCAAGTATGGACACAACACTGATGAAAAAACTATTAGTGAATTTTTGAGATTTTATAGAAATGTAAAATCAGCGGTTCCCGGGAAACTAACTAATAAAAAATTCGCTGCTATTGTAGCCGGGCATGGTGAAAACAGGGAAACGGCCTAAAAACCGTTTCCAATGATCAAAAAATGAGGTGTGAAAAATGTATAGTGCAATTATTTACAATGGCAATTATGGAACGGATAACGAATATAATTATAACGTTCATATTCTTTACAATGGCTTTTACGCCGGTATTGGCCGATATTGTAAAACAATTACGGAATGCAATATATATTTAGATTTTTTAAACATTCCTGAAAATATGAGAATTTTTGAATAATATAAATGAGGTGTAATTATGATTTACGTAAAAGATAAACACGGAAAACAGCATACAATCGATATTTATACAAAAATATATATAAAAGATAATGAATACTATACAGGATATATTGACGTTAGCCGGGAAAATGCTGTTATTGATTGTTTTATTGATAATTGGAAACATTGCCAGCTTAAAGTATATTATCGGCATGAAAAAACATGGAATGATCATATGGGTAACACGCCATGCGGCTATTATGTTAATGTTCCTATTAACAAAAATGAGAAAAAACGTGTTTATATCCATTGTAACGGCTGGCAATAAAATAATGATCAATTAATCAGGGAATTGAGGTGTAATAAATGAATAATATAAAAGACTATTGCAAGCAATGCACAAATAAAAATTGTAAAGATCCGTTAATGGATAACTCGCATTTTTCAGCTTGTATATACCGCAACACAAATACAATGGTTATTAGTTGCATTAAAGAACGTCACTATTTAACATTAGTTGATGATAAAGTTTTTTTAACTGATTTAATGTCAGGTGACACGATCGAAATATTCAATTATAGGCACGTTCCAATTGTTTGGGACGTTTACGGGGAGTGTTTCATATATGATGATTGTATTGATATAGAATATAAATATATCGGAAAAAACGTTTTCCGGGGACACGAAAACGATGTGATTAAATGCTAATAGTTATAACCTTTTTAGCAGCTTTTTATATTGGGCTGTTCTATGGTGTATATCAGGATATACAGAAATCCATAGCACGAAAACAGGAAAAACAGCTTGCCAGAATGGACCGGAAAAGGGAAAAAGAGCTTGAAGAGTTGCGGCGGCTGGATTTTGATGAACGTTTAGAGAGTATGGAAAATGAGTCCATTTTTCTACTAAATGAAATAGCAAGGGAAAAAGATCCTAATAAGATTATAAAGCTACACAAAGAATTGCAGCGAGTCCAGAAACAGCGGTATATAACAAAGTATGAGGAAGACAGCTAAAAAAAGCTGTCTTCCTTTTTACGTCTTCCAGGCCAGCCGGCGCGATCAACACGGCACTAAAACGAGCCGTCCAGAATCGCGCACAATGCATTTTTACAGTATCATGACATGAGATACCACTAAACACTAAAAACGTTATACAGACGATTCTGGACACTAAAAAAAACAATCGAGTATAGAATAGTAGACACTTTTACACACTTTTAGACACTTAGTGTAGACTTTGAGCTATTTACAAATGTTTCAAGGTGTGATATTTATAAAATATAAAATAATCCGGTGACGGCATGCAGCCAGGGAACCGGATATATATATATTATATAAAATTCTACATGATACTATATCCATCTATATTGGATATAGTTTTTTTATTTGTTTAGGTGTGTTTATATGGCTTATAAATTAAAAGACAGTGAGAAACAATTTGCCGATATGGTTTACAATGGAATATCACAAAAAGAATCATATATTAAAGCATTCAATGTTGATACTACCAAAACCACATTAAACAGTGTTTATAGCATGGCAAGCCAACTATATAACAGTGACAGAATACAAGACTATATATCAACTAAACGAAAAATAGAAGAAAAACAGTTTTTGAATGATATCTCAAAGCATAGAATCGAAATGATATCATTCATTAAAGAACGTATTGAAATATGTAAAAAGAATCATGATGAATCAAATCTAACTAAATATGTCAATATGTTGAATAGAATATATGGGCTATATAATGATACCATGGATTCAGAGACAGAAAAACATGATGATATCAAAGATTTAACATTAGAACAACTAAAAAAAATTACATCATTAGCATGAAAAAACAATATTCGTTAACCTAAACACAAGATATAGTATTAGATAAACACTTGTTAACACAACATGCAACAAATTGAACAAAATACCTATTTTGTTTAATAGTGCGAAGAGGCAGAATTTTCGTTGACCCTATATGGGACCCTATCCTAAAAAAATTTTTGTACCCACAAAATCTTCTATCCATATTGAGTTGATTAAGGTGATATACGATAGTGAACTTAGTATATTAAGAAGTTAACGAAAGAGAACTCGCTTAATATGAGTAGGGATGGAAGGGAATGTGGTTTAATTTGATAAGATTGTGGTAGATGGAAACAAACGTTTTCATTTGCGAATAGATCCTTCTCTAAAGCAGACTGCCTGGAAGCCGAAAAACAGTTGCTTGGTTTCACTGCGTACACTCTCATAACTTTTCTTCCATTACCCTTTATGTTGCATATACACACATATACCTCTTGGTGGAAGGGCAGTCTGTGTGAGAAAGGAATAATTAAAAAATGATTTAAAACAGTGCATTACTTTGGAGTTTATTTAAAGTTTTGCGCTGTTTTTTTTAATAGATATCGAAATGGGGAGCGATACATGAACGAAGAGATGGCTAGAGACAAGCCGTGGGAAGCGTTTGGGATATCAGAGAAACAGTGGGGAAACCTTCAATACAGGGCGAAGCTAGAGCTGTGTAGAAGGGATTTTTGGGAATTCTGTAAAGTGCTTGCACCAGACTTCTACAAAGATAACCGACTGTACTTGAAAGAACTGTGTAACGCATTCCAGGAGTTCTATGAAGACCCGAAAGCAAGGGTATTCATCACGAACCTACCGCCACGGCATGGCAAGAGTAGAACTGCACAGCTATTTGAGATGTGGGTTCTTGGTAGGAATCCATCGGAGAAGATAATCACTGGTTCGTATAACGAGCAACTGTCCACTACATTCTCACGAAGTGTCCGAAACGGCATCAGTGAGAGGAAAGCGAGTAAAGACAGGATCGTTTATTCGGATATCTTTCCCGATGTAAAGATAAAGAGGGGCAATTCAAGTGCGAATCTTTGGGGATTAGAAGGACAGCATGTAAGCTACCTTGCCACATCACCTTCCGGTACTGTGACTGGTTTTGGTGCTACTCTGATGGCACTTGATGATACGTTAAAGAACGCTGAAGAAGCACTGAATGAAACCATCCTTGACAGTCAGTGGACATGGTTCACAGACACCATGCTGTCACGACTTGAAAAGGGTGGCAAGCTGATAATCATTGCCACTCGATGGAATACGAATGATTTAAGCGGTAAAGCACTGACTCATTACCAGTCGATTGGAATGCCGGTCACACTCTTTCTGAGGACGGCACTCCAGGAAGACGGTACGATGCTCTGTGATGATGTGTTGGATAGAGAGAGATATGACTTGATATCCAAGACGATGTCACAGGAGATCGTAGAAGCCAACTACAATCAGAAACCCATCGACTTGAAGGGTCGTTTGTATAACGTTGGATTCAAGACGTACATGGAAGTGCCTAGGGTAGATCCCGAATCGAAAGAGCCTGACTTTGACGAGATTTGCGCTTATGTCGATACTGCCGACCAAGGCGATGACTATCTGTGCATGATAATCTACGGTGTTATCAGCGGTAACTGTTACGCACTGGATGTGTACTTCACAAAAGACGGCATGGAGATCACTGAGGGCGAGACTGCCAGACGGTTGCATGAGTATAAAGTCAATAAAGCGTTTATCGAGTCGAATAACGGTGGTCGTGGATTCGGACGGTCTGTCGAGCGGATACTGCGTGATAAATTCCACTGGTATCGGACGTATATTGACTTATTTACTCAGAGTAGGAATAAGAAAGCACGTATCCTGTCCTCGGCTACTTGGTGTCAGGAACATATCATCTTCCCTGTGGGATGGGAAGTTAACTATAACGAATTTTATAAAGATGTCATGGCATATCAGAAGGAAGGAAAGATGGCACATGACGATGCTGAAGACTGTCTTGCCGGTATTTATGACAAAGTAGGTAAAGGGGCAGTCTTTGGTTTTGATTGATGAGGTGAAGTAATGGCGATATTGCGTACACAACCGTTTAGAGAAGAGGATTATCCTACTCCACCTTCCAAAACGAATATCGAGTACCTGAGTATGGTGCTTACCCACTGGCTGAATTCCGATAACAGGAAAGAGCAGCTACTCGGTGAGGACTACTACCTCGGTAAACACGATATCCTCAATAAACAGCGTGTTGTGATCGGTGAAGGTGGAGAGCTACAGGAAGTAGAGAACCTTCCTAACAACTGCATTGTAGACAACGTATATGCCAAACTGGTGAATCAGAAGACGAATTTCGTATTAGGCAAGCCGTTGACGATTGCCACGGACAATGATGAGTACCTGGAAGCACTGACGAAGTGGTTTGGACGTAAGATCCGAAGAAAGCTGCGCATGCTCGGACAGGATGCCATTAACGGTGGCATTGCGTATCTGTATCCGTATTACAACAATCATGGTGAGTTGGATATACAGGTATTCCCGGCCTATGAAGTGTGTCCTATCTGGTTAGACAAGGCACATACTGAGCTAGGCATGGCACTGCGGTACTACATCGAAGAGAGATTCAACGGCGAGGGCAGTCTTATCGAGATTCAGCACGTTGACTTGTATACGACTAATGGTGTGATGCACTTCATCCGTAACGGTGAAGGTGGCGAACTGACTCCTGACAGAAAGAACGAGTATGAGTCGTACATCACAGTCGGTGACGTTGGGTACAACTGGGAACGGCTGCCCATCATACCGTTTAAATACAATGCTGATGAGATTCCTCTTATCCGCAGAGTAAAGGGCATACAGGATGCGTTTAATGAAGTGCTGTCGAAGACAAAAGACAATACTGACGAAGATCCTCGTACTTCCATCTTGGTGCTGAAGAACTATGACGGCACGAATTTGGCTGAATTCCGTCAGAATCTTGCCACGTATGGTGTAGTCAAGGTAACCACGGTGGATGGAGTACAGGGCGGTATCGATGTTCTGAAAGTAGACCAAGATGCCACCATGTATGAAGCGCAAGTCCAACAGTTGAAGAAGAGTCTTATCGAGAACGGCTACGGATTCGATGCCAAAGAAGAGCGTTTGGATGGAGATCCTAACGAGATGAACATCAGTTCTGCGTATGTTGACATCGATTTGGATGCCAATGCGATGGAAATGGAGTTCCAAGCCGGTTTTGACGAGTTGATTTGGTTTATCGACCAGTATTTGAAGGATAAAACTGGCAATGACTGGTCGGATACACCGTGTGATTTGATCTTCAGCCGTGACATCTTCATCAACGAGGATGCGAAAATTGATTCCGTAGTGAAATCACAGGGTGTTATCTCTCAGAGAACGAATCTGAGTAGACATCCGTGGGTTACGAACCTGGATAAAGAGCTAAAACAGTTGGAAGAGGACAAAAAAGCTGAGTTGGAAGAGATGGAAGCCAACTTCAGAGTACAAAATATTGTGAAAAACCAGTCTAATGCCGAAAAAGGCGGTGGTAGCCAGTGAATTGGACGGAAAAAGAGCTAAATCTGCTTGATTCTGAGGAAGATACCGACACTGACAAGACAATTTTGGCTATGTTATGGGTTATCCACGATAAAAGAGATGCAATGCTCGATGAATTGTCCAAATTCTTCGGAAAATACGCTACAGACGGCAAAATTACCCTTTCTGAAGCCAAAAAATGGGTGGGAGAGGGTGATAGACGTCAAAGGATTACAATTTTAAACCAATTTATCGATGAGTTGTTCGACAGTACCCATGAGGAACTGTCGAATTACTTTTTAGTCATGCTTTCGGACATTGTTGCGAGAGAAAATGAGTTTTTCGGCACTGAAGCACCGTTGGAGCCGGTCATCGACAACAGATGGGGCGATGATGAGCAGAATTGGCGAGACAGACTTGAAAGAGACGTAGAGTTATGGAAAGCCAAGACGAAAAAAGAGGTTAAACACGCATTTGTAGTGGGTTTGACTCTGAATGAGTTGCTGAAAGTCATTCGCAAGCAATGGAAGAGCATCGACAACGTTACAAGCGGTCTTGCAATGACCGAAGCATCCCACGCAGTCACTTCCGTGAAGAAAGCCATCTTTCTTCTGTTGGGATTTGAAGGATTCAAGTATTTCGCTCAGATGGATGAGCGGACTTGTGAAATCTGCGGTGGTATGCATGGCATTGTGTTCCCCATGAGCCAGTGGGAAGTGGGTGTAACGGCTCCACCGATGCATCCACGATGCCGGTGTCGGGCAAGACCAATATTTCGCCTAAAGGAAGACGATTAGTCTTCTTGAAGGATGGCGGTAGGATATGCTCCCCAGCCGATACCGCCATTTTATATACCAACAATTACTGTAGGGGAGACATATCGGCAACATCAGCCTAACGATGCAAGACCTAGTGATGGAGAACACTTAAAAAGCCTAGTCGGAAAGGAAAAAACATGAATACAGAATTTCTTAAAGGACTCGGAATCACCGATCAGGAAGTCATTAACGCTATCTTTGCTGAGAACGGCAAGGACGTTAATAAAGCCAAGGGCGAGACAGAACAGCTTACCTCTAAGGTAACTGCACTGGAACAGCAGTTGGCAGAGCGTGATGAGCAGTTGGAGAAGCTGAAGGAATCCGCAAAGGATAATGAGAAACTTCAGAAACAGCTTAACGACCTACAGGACGAGAACAAAGCGACTGCTAAGAAGTATGCAGATGAGTTGTCTGCACTGGAAAAGAGCCACGCTATTGAGACAGCCATCCGTGATGCGAAACCTAGAAATCTGAAAGCGGTGAAAGCACTGCTCGATTTGGATAAGATCTCTTACGTTGATGGAAAACTGGAAGGACTTGAGTCTCAGCTTAAAGGACTTGTAGAAGGTGAAGACACGAAATTCCTGTTTGAAGCGAGTGGAGATAACAATCCAAAACCGTCCGGTGCTAAAGCACCTAACCCTGACGGACTGCCCAATGGTGGTGACGATGCACCAAAAGACCTCGCATCTGCTGTTGCGGCTGCTCTGAAAGCACAGTAATTACTAATACACACAAACTACAAAGGAGAAATCATAATGGCAGTAACACTTGCACAGGCCAAACTGAATACTCAGGACGACCTTCAGCTTGGCATTATTGATGAGTTTGCTAAAAGCTCTTTTATTCTGAATAACATTCCGTTTGACGATTGCGTATCCCCGACTGGTGGCGGTGGCACTCTGACCTATTCCTACACTCGACAGGTAACTCAGCCGACAGCTGCTTTCCGTAAAGTAAACGCTGAGTACACTCCTCAGGAAGTCGAGAAACAGCGTTACAGCACTGACCTGAAAGTCTTCGGTGGAGCGTTTGAAGTTGACCGTATCATTGCCGGTATGGGTGGCATCGCAAACGAAGTCACTTGGCAGATGAGTCAGAAAATCAAGGCAGCTGGTGCTCTGTTCAATGACACCGTCATCAATGGTAACACCTCTGTCGATGCAGACGTTTTCGATGGACTGGACGTTGCTCTTGCTGGCTCCGCAACTGATATCAGTGCAAGCAACATTGCTCTGGATACCGCAGCGAACATCACTTCCAACTACATGAGTTTCCTCGACATTCTGGACGAGTTCCTTCTCGGACTGTCTGAGACTCCTGATGCACTGCTGATGAACGGCAAGATGGTCGCCAAACTGAGAGCAGTTGCTCGTAGAGCATCTATGTATCAGACCACCAAGGACAACTATGGTCGCAATGTCGATATGTACGGCTCCATTCCGTTTGTCGATCTTGGTGCTAAAGCTGGCTCCAATAACCCTGTCGTTGCAACTACCAGCGGTAAGACTGCTATCTACGCAGTGAAGTTCGGACTGAACGCTTTCCACGCTGTTTCCATGTCTGGGCAGATGCCTGTTAAATCTTGGCTGCCTGACTTCACCACCGCTGGTGCGGTTAAGAAAGGCGAAGTTGAAATGGTTGCTGGTGTCGCTCTGAAGACCACCAAATCCTGTGGTGTGCTGAGAGACATTAAGGTTTCCTAAGTTACCTATAAATATAAAAGGGGGTAACTCTAATGGCTAACGAAATTAAATACGAAAATGTTACGTGGGCAGAAAGCACTCCGATTGCTGGAGAGAGACTGGCTACGAACAGTTTTTACACCGGGCAGCACAAAGGCACTCCTACTCAGGATGCACTTGATGGTGCTGACAACGATCCGTATCTGAACGAGAGAAGCACCGTCCGTCTTGGCACTATCCTTGGCGATGCTGAAGACGAGAACTTCCCCACTGTTGATGACAGTGAGAGTGACGGTGAGTGATTGAGTGAAAGGGGAGCGAGATAATGTTGATTTATGCACCTAACGAACACGCTAACGGCATCTACGCTACCGTGAGATTTGTAGAAGGTGTCGGCATGACCGATGACCCGAAGCTGATCGAATGGTTCAAAAACAGTGGCTACAGAGTCGAAGAAGGCGATTATCCTGTGAAGAAGAAAACAGAGGATAAGAAACCTTCCAAGAAAGAAAAAGCCGCTGAGAAAGCCGTAGAAGAGCCGAAGGTGGAAGAACAGGAAGAAGAAGTACCGATGATGGACGTTGAGGAAACCGTTTACGGCATTCCTCTGACCAAGGTACTCCTGATGAATGATGCCGACCTGAAAGCCTTTGCCGTGGAACACGGACTGGGCAAGAAGGTACGTGCTATCAAACATCGAGAAGCACTGCTGAAAGCACTGGGAGTTGAGATTTAATGGATACTGCGATTTCCATAGAGGAAGTCAAAAACCGACTGAGCATGATGGGATTTGTCGCAAGCGAGACAGACGATAATGAGATTCAGTTTCTTATCGAAAGAGTCACGAACTACACAATGAACTACTGCTATATCGGTTTTGATGAGATTCCTGATGTCATTCGTCCTAGAATGCTCGATAAGATCGCTGCTGGTTTCCTGTATGAGAGAAAGAACTTCGGACAGTTGTCTGGGTTCGATTACTCCACTGCCATCCGTGAGATTCGTGAAGGTGACACGACTGTCCAGTACGGAGTCGGAGAGTCTTTTGACACTCCTGAGAGCCGTTTTGACTGGATGGTTCGTGAACTGGACAAAGCCTACGATAAGTGGATTACACCATATCGGAAACTGAGGTGGTGATTAAATGGACGATTTGGATGTTAATGTTGATCTCGGTGGGGATACCACACAAGTTGATAGTGAAATAGATTTTGCGACATTCACTCCGAAGACTCCTAATCCACTGAAGAGACTTTGGATAGGATCTTGTACAGTGTATGAGTATATCGACACTATCGACCCTGAAACACATCAATCCGTTCAGCGACCAAATCCCATCGTCACAAACGAACCTTGCCGTATTTCCTACCATAAGGAACAGGCAACGAACATCCAGAACGGTGCTCCAGTCATTTCCCAGTCCATTACTTTGTTCATCCGACCTGATTTGAGAATCAATGCTGGTTCCATGATTGAGGTTACTCAGCATGGAGTCACGGAGAGATACAAGGGCAGTGGACAGCCAGCCATTTACACCGACCATCAGGAGATAGTTCTTGAGTTGTGGGAGAATAACGCATGAGCGATTTATTCGAGATAGACCTTTCCAATGTGGAAAGGTTCTATTATGCGTTAAGCAATGACCAAGAACTTCAGAACCTGATGATACGCATTTGCCATTACTGCTCCCAAAAACTGCTGGATTACCTTCAGATAAAGACTCCAGTAAAGACAGGACAGTTACGTTCTGGATGGGGTGGTGAAAACTTAGCATGCAAAGTCCATCCAGTGAGTGGTGGGTACATGGTTAAGTTCACAAATGCGGTGGAATATGCCAAATGGGTAAACGATGGGCATCTGGTTAGAAACAAAGCAGATAGTCCGTACTTCAGAGTAAAGCACCGTACCGTGGAGTATTACCAAGGTACGATGTCTCCTTACTATGTGTACGGACACTTCTTTGTTGAGAAAGCAATTTTTGAGATGGAAGACGGAAACTTTGAGGTAGATGCTATCGCAAACCGTTTTCTTGATCAGTGGTGGGATTGGTGTTTGTCATGATTAAAAAAACATTAGATGCGATGTCGGTGGCACTTCATAAGGTGTTCGGTGATAACTACCACTACTATGTGGAAGACATCAAACAGAACCTTACGAAACCATGCTTCACGATAAACATGATTGAACCACTGACACGCAGTGTGAACCATGTGCATTACTACAGAACAATGCCTATGGTGATACATTACTTTCCAGTCGAAAAGGATCTCCCGAAAGCGGAAGCCTATGGTGTCGCTGAGAGAGCCTTTGAAGCGATTGAATATATCGTGATTGAAAACCGCATGGTACGAGCAGTCGATATGAGTTGCGAGTACGATGACGGTGTTCTGTCCATGTACGCAACGTACAAATTTTGGACGAAAGTTCCTAACGACCCGACCTATATGGAAGATCTGGAAGTGCTGGAACAATTAAATACTTAATAGAAAGGATGATAATATGCTTGGTGGTGGAACTTTTGTTGCTCAGAACAAAATTCTCCCCGGTGCGTACATCAATTTTGTCAACGCATCTCGTGCCACGGCAACGCTTGGTGAGCGTGGTGTAGTCGCTATTGCACTTCCTCTCGGCAAGGCAGCTGGCACAGTTATCGAAATCACTGCCACAGAGTTCGTAAAAGACTCCAGCACGATTCTCGGTAAAGATTACACCGATGCATCCATGATTGCACTGCGTGAGATCTTCCGTCATGCATCCAAGTGCGTTATTTACGACCTTGGACTTGAGAGTGACCAGACCGCATCCGATGCAATTGCAGCACTGGAGCCGTATGACTTCAATGCTATTGCTATCTATACCAGTGTGGCAGAAGACATCGCTTCTTATGTCGCTGCGGTGAAGTCTTGGAGAGATGATATCGGTAAGAAAGTGGTTGGAGTTGGATACAATCTGCCCAACGCAAACCACGAAGGACTCATCAATGTGGTATCCACCATTTCTGATGATGGTGCTCCTGAATATGCTCTGGTGGCATGGGTTGCTGGTGCTGAAGCTGGTTGCGAAGTCAACAAATCCGTAACCAACGAGGTTTATGACGGTGAGTATACCGTTATCTGCAACCACAGACAGACTGCTCTTGAGACTTGCCTTGAGAGTGGACAGTTTGTCTTCCATCTGGTTTACGGCAGTGTCCGTGTTCTGGAAGACATTAACTCTCTCGTTGATACCACCGCTGACAAGGGCGATGACTTCAAGTCGAACCAGACCATTCGTGTCATTGACCAGATTGCCAATGACATTGCCAAAATCTTCAACACGAAGTACCTCGGCAAGATTCCCAACAACGAGTCTGGTCGCATCTCCCTCTGGGGTGACATCGTTTCTCACCACAGACAGCTGGAGCAGATTGAAGCCATTGCTGACTTCGACTCTTCTCTGGTGACCGTGGAAGAAGGACAGACAAAGTCCTCTATCGTTGTTAACGATGCCGTTACTCCTGTCAACGCAATGGCTCGTGTCTACATGACCGTCATCGTATCTTAAGAAAGGGGGAAATGTAAATGGCACAGACTATGCTTGCTAAGAATGCTGTCTCTGCGAAACTGGCTGAATGCTACGTGACCATTGATGGCACTCGTTATAACTTTATGTCTGCAATCAACCTTTCTGCTACCTTTGAGAAGACCAAGGTGACTGTACCTATTCTGGGTCGTGTCAATGGTGGTACTAAGAGCGTGTCTGGACGTATCACTGGTTCCGCTGAGTTCCATATGAACACCAGCGTGTGGCAGCAGATCGCATACAAGTTTCAGGAATCTGGACAGGACTTGTACTTTGATATGCAGATTACGAACTATGACCCCACTGCTTCGGACATTGGTCGGCAGACCATCATTCTGTACGACTGCAACCTCGACAGTGTGGATCTCGCAAAATTCGATGCCGATTCTGATGACATCCTGACTCAGAGCACCGACTTCACTGCTGAAAGATTTGAAGTGGCTGAAGCCTACAAGCTGATGGCTGGGGTTATCTAATCAACACATAATGGGGGGAGCCTGACATGGTTTCCCCCAAGTTTTACTATTTAAAGAAAAGGGGAGCATACTATGGATTTTAAAGTATTTCTCGATGGAGCAAAAGCGATTGAAGAAGTCACTTATGTGGCTAGTAAACGGTACATGGACAAAGGCAAGCCTGTTGAATGGAAACTCAGACCAATCAACAGTGGACTGGACGATGCACTGCGAAAATCTTGCACTCGCAAAGTTCCTGTAACTGGCAAAAGAGGACAGTTCACAATGGAAGTGGATAACGATGCGTATATCGCAAAGATGTGCGTGGAAACCGTTGTCGAACCGAACCTCAAAGATGCCGACTTCCAAGATGCATTCGGTGTCATGTCTGGCGAGGATCTTCTTCACAAACTTCTTCTTTCCGGGGAGTATACCGAATTGAAGAACAAAGTGCTTGAAGTCAACGGCTATGACATGAGCATGGATGAACTGGTAGAAGAAGCAAAAAACTAATCAAGGGAGATGATAGTGATGCTGCTATCGCTTACTACTGTCTCCATAAATTTCATTGGGAACCATCTCGCATACTGAATCTTGACCGTAGGGAAAAGGCATTTATTGCAGCTGCGATAGATGTTCGTGCGGAAGACGAGAAGAAGCGTGAGAAGGAACTCAAAGCGAAATCAGCGAAACGACCACACAGATAAGGTGTGATTAGATGTCTAAAACATTAGAAGTAATTTTTAAGGCTAATACTCAGCACTTCACTAAGGGTGTTAGCCACATGTCCAATTCGCTATCTCGCCTGACGAATATGACTCAGAAAGTCAATTCCACTACAGGGCAGATAGCGAATGCGACAAATAAGGCAACCACAGCCACAAACAAGGCTGCGAATGCCACAAACAACTGGTCGAACAACACCAATAAAGTAAATAACGGACTGCGGAAGACAGGCACTATCGTTGATGACATCACTCGCAAGATTCGTGCTATGGCATCCACATATCTTGGCATCATGGGTGCTAGGGCATTGGTTCAGACTGCCGATGCGATGACTGGTGCAGAGAACAAGCTGAATTATGTCAATGCACAGACTATGGGCAACGACCTTGGTTATACAACCGGGGCGACAGGAGATAAGGAATTTTCCAGTGCGACTCTAGATGCAACGGCATCCACGATGGAAAAGATATTCCGCATTTCGCAGCAAGCACGTACTGGATATACCGATATGGTATCCAACGTATCAAAGAGCATGATGCTTGCTGGAAACGCATTCGGAAACAACGTGGATAATGCAATTCGATTCCAGCAAATCATGTCGGAAGCATACACTGTCGGTGGTGCATCGGCAGCAGAACAGGCGAGTTCTATGTATCAGATGGTACAGGCATTGGGTTCTGGCATCCTAGCTGGTGACGAACTTCGTTCTGTACGTGAAGGTGCTCCGTTGGCTTATAAAGCTATTGAAGAGTTTGCTCAAGGTGTCTATGACTCCACAAAATCACTGAAAGAAATGGCATCCGAAGGTATGATCACCTCGGATATCGTTGTCGCTGGTATCCTGTCAGCTGGCGAAAAGATGGACGATGCATTCCAGTCCACGCAGATGACATTTGCTCAGATGTGGACGGTAATGAAGTCCAGTGCCACGCACTCGTTTATGCCAGTGTTCGATGAGATGCGAAACCAAATGAACCGTCTAGTCGAGACTGGATTCCTTCAGGGATTCACTAAAGTTATGGAAGGTGTCGCAACGCTTGCCACATATATTGTCAAAGCAATTGGTGGGGCATTGACGTTTATAGCGAACAACTGGTACTGGCTGAAGTGGATTGCACTTGGTGTCTTGACAGCAATCACTATCGCTGCTGGAATAGCAGCAGCTAACGCAATCAAGGCATTTGTTGCATCAGCAGCGGCACTCGCACCGTATTTCAAGTATATTTTGCTTTTCGCTGCAATAGTCGCTGGAATGCAGTTAATCATGGGCAAGTCGGCTGAAATGGCACAAGTCATGATTGCTGCCATTTTGCTTGTGACCACTATTTGGCTTATGGCAAAGGCGATTATTACAGGAAGTATTGTAGCCGCAATCCTAGCCATTATTACGGCAGTATTTCTTGTTTTGACCCTGACTGCCGATAGCACAGAGGATGCAGTAGGTAGGATTGTCGGAGTTATTACGGCAGCTGCTTCTGTTGTCTGGAACTTGTTTGTGACACTGGCTGCAATGATAATCAAAAATGCCGTGGTTCCGTTAACGACTGCTTGGGATACGTTTGCGAATTTCTTTGGAAACGTATTTAACGATCCGATAGCATCCATTATTCGTGCATTTCAAGGACTTGCCCAGTCAGTTCTGTCTATTCTCAGTACAATAGCAAGCGGTATTGATTCCATATTTGGAAGCAACCTTTCAGGTGTTGTCAGTGGATGGCAGTCTGGACTTGCAAGCAGGGCGAATTCTCTTGTATCACGATACGGAAACGGCACGTACAAGCAGAAATCGAATGTTACCGAAAAAGTAACCGCACTAATTGATGGTGTCCAGAATAAGGCACTCTGGAATACGTCTTCTGCGTATAATACCGGGTACAACTTTGGTTCTACCGCAGTCGATAAAATAAAAGAGAAACTGTCTGGCATTGCCAATGTTGGCTCCATGAACGGTGTCGATACTACATTGAATACCGACAGCGTTGAGGATATCTCCAACGGACTAGGTGACCTGAACAAGACCACGGGCAAGATTTCCGATAAGATGGACACCACTATTGAGGATCTTCAGTATTTGCGTGACCTTGCAGAACTGGAGTGGAAGAAGGAATACACTGTCGCATCCATCAACGTGGATATGACGAATAACAACAACGTTAGCGGTACTACAGACCTTGACGGCATCGTGACTAAGTTGTCTGATCTACTGTATCAGGAACTGAACGAAGTCGCTGAAGGTGTGTATACCCTGTAAGGTGGTGAGAGTATGGCACTGAATAATCATTACGGTTATACGTTCTTCTTTCGGTATAAAGATACGGTCATTGAACTGCCCATCACTCCACCTGAACTTGAGATAAAAATCGGAAGCAATAACGAAAAAGTAAGTCTCATCAATGGCGGTGACATCAATATCCTGAAGTCTCCGACATTAACGGAAGTCGAGTTTGAAGCACGATTTCCGATGAGACAGTATCCGTATGCCAGACGGTTTGTCGATTTCCAGTATTACTATGACTTCTTCAAGGACTTGAAAGAGAACAAGAAAATGTTCCGATTCATTGTCACTCGTCTTGGTGACTGGGATACGAACTTGCTCATGGCTATTGAAGAGATGAACATCAAAGAAGACCACGATGAAGGTGATGATGTTATCATCGAGTTCTCTCTGAGACAGGCAAAGGAATACGGAGTCAAAGTTCTGTCTTCCAAAAAACCGACATCCACATCTACTGCCAGTTCCAACGCACCAAAGCGTGACACTGCCAATCAACCAGCGACCCAAGACGTTGAGTACACCATCAAAGACACAGACACGTTATATGCGTTAGGTAAGAAGTTCTATGGCGATGGTGAGATGTGGCAAGTCATATATTCTTATAACAAAAAGATTATTGAGAATGCAGCGAAAAGTCACGGTATGGAATCCTCTTCTTCTGGTCACTGGATTTTTGCCGGAACTAAGATTACGATCCCAGCAAATGTTACGCTACTCGATGCAGCCTATTTCTATGATAGGTGGTGACGTAGCATGAAAACATTAAAGGAAGCGTATAGCGAGTACCTAAAACGAAATGAGAATGGACTCGCAGTGCAGTCACCGCAAATCAGCATGGCGATACTTCACAATGGTGAAACATTTGAACCTTGTGTGGAAGACGGTGTGCAGATTGAATGGGATAGACATGCTTCCGCTGGAAAGATGACATTTACCACGATGGCAGTAAAGTCATTCTCCGAAGGAGATCCTGTCGCTTTCTACTACAACAACAAGTGCATTTTCAAAGGATATGTCTTCACAAAGAAGAGAAGCAAGTCACTGCCGAAAATCACCGTTACTGCTTATGATCAGCTGCGGTATTTGAAGAATAAGTTTTCTTACGTCTTTGTGAAGAAGAAAGCATCGGATATCGTGAAGTCTCTGTGTGAAGACTTCAACCTAGAAGTAGGAACGATTGAAGACTCCAAGTATATTGTGGAAGCGGTAGCGGAAGAGAACAAGTCTGCGGTAGATATCGCTCTGAGCGTTACTGAGGAAACTCTGGCAAATACAGGGCAGATGTACGTCCTGTATGACGATGCTGGAAAGATATGTTACAGAAACGTTCTCAATATGAAAGTGAATACAGTCCTCGATAAAGACACGGCACAAGACCTTGACTATCAGACGAGTATTGATGAGGAAACGTATAACAGAGTCGTTCTGTATTACAAACCGAAATCATCGACTGGTTCTTCGTCCACGTTCACATCGATGGATTCGTCACTTGACTCTGACAGTGCTACAGGAAGCGGAGCACAGAAAATACTCAGTGTGGCTGCTTCTCAGATCGGCACTGCCGAAACTGGAAACAACAATGTTAAATACAATACATGGTATTACGGTCATGCTGTCAGCGGTTCCGCATATCCGTGGTGTGCAGTGTTTGTGTCTTGGGTATTCCAGAACGCTGGAATGGCAAGTCTAATCACCAAATCGGCATCATGCGAAGTTATTGCTGACGGTTTCCGAAATCGTGGTTCTTACGTCAGTGGACATAGTGGACTTAAGGCTGGGGATGTTGTGTTTTATGACTGGGCAAACGGTGGCGGTACTTTTGACCACATCGGTATCGTAGAATCCATTAGCGGAGCGAATGCCATTGTGATTGAAGGAAACTATCAAAACAGAGTATCACGAGTAACGAGAAGCCTTGCAACGATTAAAAGTTACGGCAGACCAGCGTACTAAGAAAAGGGGTAAAGAAATGACAAGACCACAGATGACTGTTGTTAGAACTGTGATGCTAGTTATCACGCTGTTGAATGACTTGCTCATTTTCTATGGAAAGAGTCCGTTGAACATCGATGAAAACACCGTGTATCAGATTATCACGATTCTTTCTACTATCATCGTGCCTATCTGGACATGGTGGAAGAACAATAGCATTACAAAACATGCAAGGAAAGCAGATGAGTACCTTGACCGTTTGAAAGATGGTGAGGAATGATGACACCAGAAATCGTATCGGTGCTTGGAATGTTGTTTTCAGGCATCAGTATGATCGTAGTTGCTAAGATTCAGACTGATGGCAACAAACAGAAAAAAATCGATGATAAGCGAGAAGAACGCAGACAGAAAGAATCTCGCCTGTCAATGCAGATGATGGAAGCATCCATCGAACTGGCAGATGTCAATGCAGTCGCATTGCAGAACGGAAAACTAAACGGAAACGTAGAAGCAGCACGAAACAAAGCCAAGAATGCCTTGGAAGAGTATCGTGCTTTTTTAGCGGATGTGACCAGTGAGGTGATTTAATGGCAACTGCTAAAGACGTAATGTCGGTTGCTGAAAGATACATCGGTGTGAAGGAATCTCCACCGAATAGCAATAAGGTTGTATTCAACACAGACTACTATGGCAGTGCAGTAAGCGGTTCTGCTTACCCTTGGTGCTGCGCTTTTGTGTGGGATGTGTTTCGTATTGCCGGGGCATCAAAACTCTTCTATGACGGCAAAAAAACAGCGTATTGTCCGACTGTGGCCAACTGGGGAAAGTCGGCACATCTTACCGTTCCCATTTCTCAGGGCAGATACGGTGATATCGTCCTGTTCGACTGGGGAAAAGACGGTGTCGCTGACCACATTGGCTTCATTGTGAAGCAGTGGTCGGACGGCAGTTATCAGACTATCGAAGGTAATACGGCAGTTGGCAATGACAGCAATGGTGGCGAAGTGATGTACAGAACGAGGTATCAGTACCAGATTTGTGAAATCATTCGTCCTAAGTATAGTGAGGTGGAAGACTTGACTAGAGAAGAAACTATCAAACTGATTGACGAGCGACTGGAAGCAGTGCTCAAAGGATATAACACTCAGCCTAGCAACTGGGCGAAAGACATCATCAAAGAAGCCGTAGCAGAAGGTATCACTGACGGTTCCAGGCCGAAAGGATATCTCACCAGAGAAGAAGGTGCTGCAATGGCACTGCAAGCATCCAAAAAATAACCATCCGAAAGGTAGTGATTAAATGAGCTATACACTGCCAGATTCAGTTACTCGTTGGGGTAACATCATAAATCAAGTCTCTGCGGAACAGGGTGTCGCAGCTTCTCTTATCGCTGCCATTATTGATGTTGAGTCAAGCGGAAATCCTAACGATGTGTCATCTACCGGTGCTGTTGGACTGATGCAATTGATGCCGGCAACGGCAGAGGAAATGGGATGTCCAAGAAACCAGAGAACAGACCCTCTGCTAAATGTACGTGCTGGAACAAAATACATCAAAAAGATGTTGAATATGTTCAACAACAACGTGGCAAAGGCACTGACTGCTTACTATGCCGGCCCATACAACGTCCAGAAGCATGGCATTCGCAGTGACTGGGCATTCTACAGTCAGCGAGTCCTGAGTCGCTCCGATAACCAGTTCAGCGGTTCTAATCCGACTACTGTAACGGATATCAACGGCACTGCTGCCAGAGCGACTGGCAACGTATTGGATTCCAGTGGTTCAAACGAGACAGTCCAAGTCTTCGTGGCAGAGTCTAATGCAAACATCAAGCGATGGGGCATCTTGCAGTATTTTGAGCAGATTGATACTCCATCACTTGGACAGAACAAAGCGAATGCTCTGCTAAAGATTTATAACAGGAAAACACGTTCTCTGACGATACGAGATGCCTTTGGTAACCCTGAAGTCAGAGGCGGTTCAATGATTCCTGTTAAGCTGGATCTTGGCGACTACATTGCGAATTCCTACTTCATTGTGGACAAGGTAGTGCATAAGTTTTCAAAGGACTCCTACACAATGGATGTTACGGTGGAAGGAGCGTATGACGAATAATGGCTAGTGACCTTGTAAGACTCATTAAACAGGCATCACTGGAAGCCGTAGATGCCAGCACACCGATGGACATGAGATATGGCACAGTAGTTTCTACTGTGCCACTTCAAGTTAAAATCACAAATAACTTTATTATTCCAGAAGGACTTCTGGTAATTCCACAGTCCATGACTAGACATCTTGTCAACATGACGAGTACGTCTACAGGCGAGACAGGCACGTACATTGTCGATAACTCACTGAAATTGGGTGATACTGTCGTGATGATCAGGGAGCAAGGTGGAAGAAAATTTGTCGTTATAGACAGGATGCCTGTCGAGTGAGGTGATATCGATTGATTCCAACCATAAACGAATTAACGGCTGCACTATACGAAGTTGAGTATTTTGACAGGACACATAAAGTCAACATCCCACAGGACGTAGTACAGGGATTCACGGATGATAGGGAAGCCTTGGAACAGACTATCTACTTTATCCTTGGCACTGAACGGTATCAGTTCCCAATCTACTCGTGGGATTACGGTATTGAACTTGTCGATCTATACGGCAAGCCTATTACCTATGTGAAGCCTGAAATCAAACGCAGAGTGTATGAAGCGTTAGTTCAGGATGACCGCATTACGGATGTGACGGACTTTGAGTTTGAAGAAAAAGGAAACAATCTCCACGTTACATTTGTATGCCATACAACTATTAATACAAATATCAAAGCTGGAATCGAGGTGAGCATTTAATGTATGAAGACGAAACCTATGAAGCCATAATCTCACGAATGAAAGAAAGGGTCGCTGAGAAGTATCCTGAATTTGACTATCGTGAAGGTTCGATGATCTTCAATGCCCTTGCACCAGCTGCGATGGAATTAGCGATTCTCTACGATGCTGTTGATAACGTTCTGGATGAACAGTTTGTGCAGACGGCTTCTAGGGAATCACTGCTTAAAATGTGCGTACAGATGGGTGTCAACACCGACCAGTTCGCAGCGACCTATTGTACGGTAAAAGCACAGTTCGATGCTGAGATTGAAGTCGGCACTCGATGGAACTGTGATGTGTACAACTATGTGGTAACGGACTACATCGGCATTGAAAACAGTATGTGGCTATACCACATGGTATGTGAGACTGCTGGAAGTGCTCCAAACTTTACCATCGGAGAAATCACACCTATCAACTACGTTAACAACAACCTGAAGAATGCCGTTATTGTCGAAGTAACGACCACGGCACAGGATGAGTGGACGGACGATGAGATACGTTCAGCGTATATCGACAAGGTGAACAACTCATCTATTGACGGTAACGTTGCTCAGTATAATGCTTGGGCAAAAGCGTACCCTGGTGTCGGAAAGCATAAGGTGTTTCCGCTCTGGAACGGTGCAAACACAGTGAAGGTATCGATTTTGGATGAGGACTCCCTACCATGCACAACTGAATTTCTTGCGGAATTTCAGGAATACCTAGATCCCAACGTCAGTGGCATGGGTGATGGTGTCGCTCCTATTGGAGCGTTTGTCACTGCATCCACTGCTACTACGAAGACCATCAACGTGTCTGCAGAAGTATCCGTGGAAGACGGATATGATTCCGATGCGGTATTCGCCATGCTGACAGAAGTATTAAGTGTGTATTTCAGAAGCATCAGCTACGAAAAGCCGTATGTAAACTACATGAACGTTGGTGCAGTTCTGAGTGACGTTGACGGTGTTGACTTCATCAACCTTTTGAAGATAAACAACAGCACAGCGAACATCGCTCTGGCAGATGAGGAAGTTCCTGTCATCGGAACTGCTACATGGACGTTGGTGAGTAGCTGATGGATTATTTAGATAGAAAAAACCGATTCTACATAGATTCCGATGGCTCGTTGATGAACACGATGGGAGAACTCATCCAGAAGGATGCGAACAACTCCCTTGTCATTACATCGAACAACGCATACATCGAGAACAACAGTATCGTATTAAACCAGTATGTGTTCAGGACTGACAGTGTGCTGGGCAGACGAATGTTCGATTACTATCCCATTGTTGTCCAGATTATCGTTGACTTCCAGTGCATTATTGCGAGTGAGTTTCCTGAGTTTGAGCTTGGTTGGACTGCGAATAACTCTGCACTGAATGATGCTTTCCTCACCACTATGGGAGAGGAACGAATCGAGCAGTGGGAAAATCTATTGAACTTGGCTTATGACGAGAGCGATACGCTTGAGATGCGTAGATACGCTATCATCGCTCGTATTCGTGGACAGGGCAAGTTAAACACGGAATCTATCAACTCTATTGTCAGTGCTTTTACGGATGGCACTGCAAGATCCTACATCGAGAACAGCACTTTGTATGTATGGATAAATCCGTCTTCCACCAATAAAGAATACAAATTCCAAGCGATTGAAGACGAACTCATGAGAAGAAAACCAGCACATCTTGGACTTCAAGTCATGAGAACGTTCCAGTCTTGGGGAGAAGTCAAAACAGCTTGTGATAATTGGAACGTCATGTCACAGAGACACGAAACTTGGAACGATGTGTTCTACAATATTGTAAGTAATTAAGGGGGATACTGCGAATGTCTACGAACACAAGCAGATATAACTTGGTGAAACCAGCCTTAACCGACACTGCGGATATCACAGCGATGAATGCGAACTGGGATACCATAGACGGCATGCTTGGTATCGCCACAACCTATCAGACAGTCGGTATTGGCAGTGGTCAAGACTTGAACGCAATGAAAACGAATGCGATCTACCAGTGCGGAGCGAATGCCGTTGCAGCGACTCTTGCTAACTGTCCTACTCAGAACGCATTCTCTATGGTTGTTCTTCCGCATGCTGCTGTTGGTTGTGTTCAGATTTTGACTGAATACATGACTAGTGGTGCGAAACAGTTCAGAAGAAACTTCTATAGCGACTCTTGGGGTTCATGGAAAGAGATTCCTACAAAGGATGACCTTGCTGTTATCGGCACAAAACAGGATAGTATCACTGGTGCGGCAACAACAATAACGTCATCCAATCTGACTGCTAATCGTGCAGTGGTATCTAATGGAAGCGGTAAAGTTGCAGTTAGTGCTGTTACTGATACAGAGCTGGCATATCTCAGCGGTGTAACGAGTTCTATTCAGACACAGCTGAATGCAAAACAACCTACCATCACCGGTGGTGCTACGACAATTACTACGAGCAACTTGACACAGAATAGAGCACTTGCGTCCAACGGAAGCGGCAAGGTGGTTGCCAGTGCTGTAACCGCCACGGAACTTGGTTATCTATCTGGTGTAACAAGTAATGTACAGACTCAGCTTAACAGCAAAGCTGCAAATACTGATGCCACAACCTCTGCGCATGGTTTAATGACGGCAGCAGATAAAAGCAAGCTGAACGGCATTGCAACTGGTGCCGAAGTAAACCAGAATGCATTCAGCAATGTCGTGGTTGGAAGCACTACTCTTGCCGCAGATAGCAAGACGGACACGCTAACGATCACTGCTGGCGATAATGTCACACTGACACCAAATGCGAGTGGCGATAGTTTCGTGATTTCCGCTAGAGATACCAACACAACGTATTCAGCGGCAACACAGTCTGCTAATGGTTTGATGTCTGCTGCCGACAAGAAAAAGTTAGATGGTATTGCGGCTGGTGCGGAAGTCAATCAGAATGCTTTTGCTTCGGTGAAAGTTGGAAGCACGACAGTCTATGCGGATGGGAAATCAGATACACTGACCCTTACAGCTGGCTCAAACATAACGCTCACTCCATATGCTTCAGATGATACGATTACCATTGCGGCAAAAGACACAACATACTCCGATGCGACTACCTCGACTCACGGACTGATGAGTACCTCGGATAAAACTAAGTTGAATGGCATTTCATCCTATGCAAAGAACGTTCATTATGTGAAAGCTGTCACGCTTACCGCAGCTGGTGGTTCTATTCAAGAGTATTCGTGGTCTCTATCTGATTTGGGTGTATCGTCAGCCGACCAAGCTGGGGAGAAATTGTTTATCAATTCGATTGGGGAAAGTCGAAACAGACACTATTCGTACTGTTACATATCTGGAAGTTCGTTCTACGTTGTTTTGGCTAATGATAGTACAGATACCGTAAGGGCTAAAATCATTGTATTCCGTGTTGATTAAAAGGGGGTGGCTAAATGATTGAATCGTTTACTATAAACGGAGAAAAAGATTATTACTCCTATGCAGCATTGATTGGACGTATAGCCAGTGTCTCCTATGATAGTTCTAATTTCACACTGGCATTCCTTGACGAGAATGAAAACATTATGTTTTCTGTGGACTTGTCTTCTCTTGAAATAACAACGGACAACGGTCTTACTGAAGAAGGAAAGCCAGCAGATGCAAAAAAAGTAGGAGACGAACTGACAACAATTCGTGAGTCGATTCCTTCCGTAGACAACACTCTTTCCGTTCCGAATCAGGCGGCTGAGTCCAAGACTGTTGGTGATGCTATCCGCTCTCTTAATAATGCTACTGAAGGATTGGAAGGCGATATTGGTCTTTTGAACGACTTGGAAACGAGCGAAAAAAACAACCTTGTGGAAGCTATCAATTCGCTAGTTGCTAATGTGGCAACGGTGTCGGAAACTAAAGAATACTTGGGGATATAGCTTATGTACTATAGAGATATAACAGTCAGTGGTAATTACATAACCATTGGGCGCATGGGCGATAACCTTGCAACTAGAGTGATATTGGATGTATCGGACATCACGGAAACATATGGATCTGAAGGCGAGTTCACGCTGTTGGTGAAGAGCAAGGTTAAGAACTATGTGTATCCTGTTGTTATTGAAGTGGACATGGAGTCCAACGAAGTGGTGTGGATACCGACTGCGGAAGATACATCCAACGGAAAAGCAATTGGTTTGGAACTTGTTTATACCGTAGAAGACCAAGTGGCATACAACAAGATATACAGTGTTGTTTTTGGCGAGTCCTTTGCTGATGAAGAAGTTGGTAACACTCCTGAAGCAGCGTGGATGAGCAAGACTCTGTTAGAAACCAGAAATGCGGTGAATGCTGCTCAGAGTGCATCTGCCAGCGCAGCAGAGGCAAAGGCTGCGAATACAGAGGCACAGAGAACCATCGATACTGTCCGTGAATATGCCAATGATGCGAAGACATCGGAAGAGAATGCAAAAGCATCAGCGGAAGAAGCAGAGGAATACACGCATTTAATTGGTCAAGCCACCATGAATGCCGGGTATATGTATTTTTACATTGACGAGCATGGTGATTTGATATATTACAGAACGTCCAACACAGAAGTAGACTTCTATCTGTTGGATGGCGATTTATATGTTAAGGCGGTGAGTTAATGGCGATCACAGTAAATGATAAAAACCTTGGGCATGCTACCGCCTATGGTTATGCGGTTGGAAAGGGTTACACTGGCACTGAAGAGGAATTCGCTGAATTGATGGCTAGTTATGCGACTGTTGCCCAGTCTGCTTCTGAGTCTGCCGGCAGAGCGGCACAATCGGCTCAGACTGCCGTGGAAGCAAAGGACACTGCGGTTAGCGCAAAAGACGCATCAGTAGAGGCGAAAGACGATGCAGTCAGTGCGAAGACTAATGCAGAAAGCAGTGCGAGTTCTGCCAGTCAGTCGGCAACGTCTGCAAGTCAGTCTGCGACTACGGCAACCACAAAAGCGAATGAAGCTAGTGCCAGTGCCAGTGCCGCAAGCACATCCGCACAGAATGCCAGTGCAAGTGCATCTTCTGCATCTCAAGCAAAGACGGATGCGGAGAGCGCAAAAAACGATGCGGTGGCTGCAAAGACATCCGCTGAAGAATCTGCAACGCTTGCAAAGCAGTATGCAGAAAGTATTGAAGTAGCAACTATTGCCGAAACAAAATCTTATCTTGGAATATAAGGGGGTAAAGATATGGCATTAGATGATAAAGTAGTAAGTCTCGCAGACTTAAAGGTTTCGTTTGATGATGTAAAAGAGGATATCAGTTACATCCAATACGCAATTCTTCGTGGCGAACAAACATGGAACAAAGTAAAGGATGCTGTCGTATTCGGAAAAGCATCGACACTGTATCCAGTTGGATATCAGTTTTTGGAGAACTGGTATCGTGATGCGTCTACATATTATGCTGCACCGTGGGATGTAGTGCATCATTATGACAATAATGATATGGCACTGTGCTGGCACTATGCGATTCCCGATGGCATCCAGTTTGATGCACCTGAAGCGATTTATTACTTTGATGGAACAGAAACGGCTGGCGATTATTACATCCCAGTAGGTAGCGCATATGGAGACGGATGGACAGTCGGACTGAACATTCATTTCACACTGACAGAAGCACCTTCAGAGGGTGACCAGTTGTTTATTGATTGTGCGCAGAACTATGCGAACGATCCGACAGCTGGAAGAGCGTGGAGAGTGTATGCCAAGGGCGATACCGTTGTTAAGCAGAGCGGTACAACGAGTAACGATGCGACTGGCACAAATCTTGGCACGATTGGCAGTGTAAACGCACACAGACCGAATGGTAGATTGAATGCTATCAGTCGTGTGGTATATGGCTATGGCAGATGGAGTCAGTCTGCTATTCGACAGTGGCTTAATTCTGCCGCCAATGCTGGTGCTTGGTGGGAGCCTAAGAATCCTTGGGATAGACCGCCAACACAGGCAAGCACCACCAGAGGTTTCTTGGCGGGATACTCTCAGGAATTCCTCGATATTCTCGATGAAGTTGAAGTGGTCACTGCGCTGAATACGCAAGAAGGTTTTGCAGAGACAACGGAAACAACGACAGATAAAATCTTTCTTCCGTCATTACAGGAATGGCACATCAATCCACAGTTGGCGAACGTTGAAGGTGAGGATTGGCAGTATATGATTGATCTAGCCGAAGAGGATGGCAGAACTGGACGTTTCCCGACTAGTACGGCTATCGATATTTTGAAACGCTACAACATTGCATCACAGTCTTCATCTGTTTTTGTGTGGTTGCGTTCAGCTTATCCCTACGTTGCCACCACTGTGTGTTATGTGAACGGCAGTGGCCTCGTCAACTCCTACTACGCATACGACACGACTAGAGGCTGTCCCGCCTGTATTTTGAAATCTTCGCAATCTTGATAATTCTGTCCGCACACTTTCGGACAGGTAGGAGAGTATAATGCCGAACAAGAATTACATCGGTTTGCGATTACATCCAACAAAATCACGTATCTATCCTTTAACCAATGGCATAAAAATCCTTGGTTTTACTTTTCGTTTAACCAACACAGGTAAGGTCGTGCGCATTATTGATCCGAAGAACGTTAAGCACGAACGGAAGAAATTATATCGTATGGCACAACTTGTAAAACAAGGGAAAATGTCAAAAGAGAAATTTGACGAGTGTTACATTGCATGGAAAGCGCATGCGAAACTTGGAAACACTTATAAACTTCTCCAACGGATGGATAAATACGTTATTTCACTTTTTAAGGGGGAAAACACATGAAAGTAGTTCCGCTGATTGGCACCGTCCTTGAACGTCACAGGACGGATAATGCTAGAGAAATAGCAGAGAACGTAAAAGCCGTACAGGATTACAACATAATGATGGGCAACCTTGAAGACCCGTCAGAGGGCGATGAAATGGAGAAATTTGAAGATGAATAAGCATTCCCCGAAATTTGAACTGGTAAAAAACTACTATGACAAAGGCCAGTGGAAACTGAAAGCGGTTCGCAATGCCGTCATCAAGCACTGGATTACCGCAGAGGAATTTGAAGAAATCACAGGTGAGGTCTATGCATGAAGAAAGCATATGTCATAGATCCGGTGGCGGAATAGGTAGACGCAAGATGACGGCAATAAACTGACGATGTGAAGCCAGTTCCAGTGCTGCGGCACTCGATTAATACAGGAAAAGAGTAGGGAATAGCATAGCTATTCCCTACTCTTTATGGTATATTATCAGCAATTGGGAGCGTGATAATTTGGAAAACGAACTGATGACTAAATGGGAACACGAACATGATATGGCAAGGCTTGAAATCGCCAACAAACGGCTATGGATTCTTGTAATTATCATATTCGCTTCTCTTGTCATAACCAATGGTGCTTGGCTTTATTATGAAAGCCAATGGGAAGTAGTAGAAGAAACAACTGAGCAGACTGTCACGCAGAACGTGCGTTCTAGTGGTGACAGTGATGCCGTTCTTTCTGGAATTGGAGATGCGATAAATGGCAGTATCAGCGAAGCAGACAGTGAAGACGAAGACCACGAAACGTTATCGGAGAAAGAAGAAGAAAAAGTAAATGAATGATAAGGATGCACTTGTGGATGTAAAGACTTCCATCTTGGAGAACACCATCTATGAGTACATCCATCATAAGCGTAATAGGTCGATTCTCCAAGATTATTACTGTGACGGATTATCGTTCTTTGAGTTGGCAGACAAATATAAACTGCATGAGAACACGATCAAAGCGATCATCAGCAATAATAAGTGGAAAGTCTTCAAACACTTAGAATTAAATACTGATTTGTAAGGGGTAGTCATTCGACTACCCCTCTTTTTTTATGCCCAAATACACCAACCAATACACCAACTGGTTGTACCAACTAATTGTACCAACTAGTTGGTGTTTTTTTATTTTGTACTGAAACTGTCCGAATCTTGTCTTTCCGTTGTCTCGTACCGTAAACGGTATTTTGAGACAATTAAGGCAAGTGAGGTGGTTACAATGTATGAATTTTATCAGCCGAATCCAACTGGGAGAAACGTTGGTGACTGTGTAGTGAGAGCCATATCCAAGGCTTTAAATGTAGATTGGGAACAGGCTTTCGTGCTTGTAACCAAGGAAGCTTATCTCATGGGAGATATGCTAATCGCATGAACGGCTAAACAAGGAAGAGAGGCACTTTTGTGTCTCTCTTTTTTCATGAGACACTTTTGAGACACATTTGAAAATGGAAAATCCCAAAACTCCTTGAATTATAAGGGAGAATTGGGATTTTGTATGGTGCGCGAGGCGAGTACTTTCGGTTAAGATGAATATAAGGGAAAATACAGGAAATTCAAGGCGAATTTGGGTGTTTTCAGAACTTTCAGAAGGAACATAAAGGAACATAAAGGAAAGGATAGAGACACTTTTGAGACACTTTTTTACGATAAGATCCTTACGGAATCCATCGCCTTGTTATCCTTCTCTTGCATTTTCTTGGTAACGTGGAGATATATCTCTTTCGTTACCTTGCTATTGGAGTGACCAAGTCGCCTTGCAATGGCATCCAAGTCCATACCACTCTCAGCGCATAACGATGTATGTGTATGACGTAGACCGTGGGTAGTTATCTCTCTGCCTATGGATGCCTTGGTATTCTCCTTCAGATACTTGTTGTAGGTGTAGTAATGGACATGACCATTGACGTTGCCCTGGAATAGCAGTTCATCCTTCTTCTTGCCGAAACACAATGCCGTTACAACCGGCAATAACTCATCCTGTATGTGGATAGTACGTGTGGATGTGTAGGTTTTAGTGGTAGTCACTATCTTATCTACGGAATCGAGAGATTTATCTATGTTGATAGTCCTTTCGTGTAGATCAATATCTCCGACTGTAAGTGCAGCTGCTTCTCCGAATCTCATTCCGGTGAGAACGAGGAAACGAGTCAAGTCTCTCCATATCTCCACATCCATCCAGTCTAGGACACGTTGCAGTTCGTCTTTTTCTAAATACTTATCCTCTATCTTCGCTCTGTGTGGAATATCATTCCATCTCTTGATGCGATCAATACACTTGGTGTCGTTGACCAATTCCTGTTCATATCCCCATCTCATAATGGCTTTAAACCGTTTCAGTCTCTCATTCAGAGTGCCATTATCATCGCCAGTCTCGTTGAATTGCTTCTTCACATAATCAGCAGTGAGTTCATTCACAAGCGCATCACCATCGATGATTTTAAGCAGTGAAGAGATGGAGTGACGGTTTCTTGTATAGGTGGATGGCTTCACATTTTCCTTCTGCCAGTCCATATACCTCTGCGTAAGCTGTTGGAAGGTGATGCTGTCACCGTCAAATGTTCCGTTTTGCCGAAGGATGCGCTGTTTTAGGATGCTCTGAGCGACCTTTCTATTCGACCTAGTATCTTTGCTATACTTAACAGAAACTCGTTTTATTTGCCCTGTTAAGCGGTGCTTATAGCGTTGTACATAACGGATGCCATCATCTAATTGCTCTACATACATTTCATATTCATTCATTTTTATCATCCAATCTTGTCAACTGTGTGTTGACAAATCCGCAAAACTGTCAACTGTGTGTTGCACGTTGCATTTTTTTGCAAGAAATGTTATACTTTGAATTGGAAATACTATCTTTAAATGCGATTGGATAAGTGCTTCCATTTCTGCTCTCAATGCTTGCACCATTGGGAAAGCATCTTTTTTATTAAATTTCATAGGATTGCACTCAGTGTACTAAAGGGCGGTCACTGGGTGCTTTTCTATTTTTATCATTGACTAGCCAATTGACTAAATTGACTAGAATGATGATGTAATTGACTATATTGCATCAAACTTGCATCAAACTTGCATCTAGAAGCAAGTTGCAAGCAAGTTAACTACAAAACTTCAAATCACATCCATCGAAGCCGGTAAACATATCGGCTTCTTTTTCTTTTTGTTCCACACTCTTCACATCATCGAATAGATGGTCTTTCTTAACATGATTAACCTCATGCCTTAACGCTTCTATCTGCGTTTTCCGACTTAACATGCAATTGATGTAGATATTGCACGATCCATCAGGATTGGACGTTGTGACACCTTCGACCCTTGGTGGCAAAGGCACAAACCTCACATAAGCATCATTTGTCCACACTATCTTATTTATCTCCTTTCATGGCTTCTAAGAACTTAGCCGCTCTCTCGATATCCTCTGCCGTGACTCCCTTGGTAGCCTTGAACAGCATTTTCATCTCAGGACGAGAGTTGTAGTCCTCTATCAACTCCTGTACGTCAGGAGCGACTTTAGGGGCGTTTCCGTCCACATCAAGAAAGTAGTCAGCAGACACTCCAAAGTATTCACATACCTTTTTCAGAACACTACCCGATGGCATTGAGCCGTTTTTCCATCGATTGACAGTCGCTTTACTTGCTCCGATGGCAATACCGGCAGCCGTTGGGGATATATTTTTTTGCTCACAAAGTGCCTTGTATTTGTCGTAAAACACCATATTCGTTACCTCTGTTTTGTGCATGACAAACAAAGTTCACAATTGTGAAGAAAAAGTATTGACAGTTCCTAATTAGGAACATATACTAAAACTACAGTTCGCAGTTGTGAACCACTTTGATGTCAAATATTTGGTTTTGGTTTGTAAACCAATTGTAACATTTAAGGTTCACAAATGTCAACGAAAGCGAACAAAAAGGGGGTGAATTTGTTTGGTTGCACAATGGACTGCCGATGTTGTTGGACAAATGCACATTCATGGAGTTACTCAGAAGGAACTTGCAAAGGCTTCCGGTTTCACTCCGAGATATGTCGGAATGATTCTAAACGGAAAACGGACTCCGAAGCATGGCGAACTGATTCTTCGTGATGCATTGGCAAGAATCATCGAGGAAAGAGGTGATGGGTAATGGTATTCGCATCTAAGGCTACTTTGGCTGAGAGATGGGATATGACACCACGGAACGTCACAAACATCGTTAACGAGATGTTGGATGACGGACGGTATGGTGATTTTTATTACCCATCACACCGTAACACAAGGATTCGTGTAGATGCTTTCGATCACTACATGATGAACAGGAATGACATTAAGGATGGACGGAAAGTGATTCCGTACAAGAAAGGAATGGCAACATGAAGTTTTGGGAATGGGAAATCTTCACCACTGGCTTACTGTGTGTGCTGTCTGCGGATAGTTCCATATTGTGGTGTGCAATACTTGCTATTTTCTGCCTGTTCGGAATTATCATGCAGCAGTTCCAAGCCAAGGTAGAAGAAGAGACCAGAAAGTCTATGGCAATAAAAAGAGCCACCTTCGGGGATGACGAAGATGACTCATGTTGGGTAAGGCATGTCGATATAGAAGATGCTTACTCTAACGAGAATATCACAGTTTGGGAATTATGGCAATAAAAATTGCGCCTTGACAATGTGGGATTGTCAAAGCGCAAGTCAAATCCAGGAACAGAATATGACCACTAATAATATAACACAGCAGTGGTCATAAATCAAAACATTATTGAAAGGAAAATTATTATGACCACAAAAACAACAAAGCAAGAAACTATCGAGATTAGGCCGATTGAAAAAGAAATCATCCCAATGCGAATTGTTGGAGATTCTCCACTGATTGTCCATGCGTGGAGCGAAAAGGCAAAACGCATGATGCTGGAGGCTCAGATGAAAACAACAAAGACCAAAGCGAAGGATATCCGCAATCCGATGGATGATTTCATCCAGAGCCTTTACTGGTTGACGGAAGTTCCAACAGAAACAACACCAGAGGCATTTGATAATGCATTAAAAAATGGAGCAAAGTTTGGCTTTCCTGTTGGTGCCATCAAGTTGGCTGCCAATTCCGCAGCATACCGCAACGGATGGGTAAAAAACCAAATGGGGTTGAGGGGCGCATATTTCCTTAAAACTGATTTTGGTGAAATGGCAGAGATCCAAGGATGTGCGCCAGAAATGCGTGAGGATATGGTACGCATTGGTATGGGTTCTGCGGATATCCGTTATCGTGGCGAGTTTAAAAACTGGTTTATGGATTTTGACCTTGAATACAACAAAAACGGAGATATGACTTTGGAACAGATCGTTAACTGTATTAATGCCGGTGGTTATTCTGTCGGAATTGGAGAATGGCGACCGGAAAAAGACGGACAGTTCGGAATGTTTCATATCGAATCTAGATAAATAGTGAAGGCGTTGCTGGCACGTCATGTTTGGGCGAGGTGAGGCTTGGCCAGTTTGGGCATTTCTTGGCAGGCATGGTCGTGCGTGTTGGGGCTAATTGAGGTTAGTTCGGGCATGGCGAGTTATGGCGAGGTATGGCAGGCAAGGCAAGCATAGGTCTGGCACGGTACGGCAAGGTCAGGTTAGGAGGGTGCGGTCAGGCTGGCATGGTACGGCATGTTGAGTTTTTGCTAGTTGCGTTCAGGTGTGGCATGGCGTTCTCTATGCCAAAAATCTAAGACGAAAGGAACAGAATATCTATGGTTTACAAATGGAAACCAACAGCGAGGATTTCTAAAATAGATCCTCAAAAAGCTGGCGAGTTAATGAAAAATCTCGCTGAAAATGATGGGTTGACAGCTAGGAATCTAGTGGAAGTCAGCAGACCAAAAGATGCTCTTCTGCACAGCGTTTTTGAGTGGGACAATAATGCAGCTGCAGAAAAATACAGAGAGCATCAAGCAAGGAACGTAATCAACAGCATTGAAGTTGTTGTGGAAGAGGCGGTACAGGAGCCGGTTAGGGCATTCTTTAAAGTCGCAGAAAACACAGCAGTGTACTCCCCAACGGAAATGCTTGTGAGAACACAAAATGGTCGAGATGCGATATTACGCACTGCATTGCGTGAGTTTAACGCTGTGGCGAACAAATACCGTTCTCTAGAAGAATTTTGCAATGTGTTTTCCGCACTGGACACTGTTGCAAAAGAACTGGAGGCCAGTTAATGAGTGACTACCTAGTAACTACAGAAATCACCATCAAGGTGAGTGCATCGGATGAAGACGATGCAAGTGCAGAAGCACGTAACATCATAAAACGAATGCTCGATACGGAACTGGAAGAGTTATCCGAGTTCTATGAAGTCGAGCAGTGCGATTGAAAGGGGTAAGGCAATGGCTGAAAGTGTCATCATTTACGGCAAGTCTGGAAGTGGCAAATCACGGTCACTGATTAACTTTGCCGAAGACGAGATCCTTCTCGTCAACACGATTCGGAAACGGCTTCCGTTTCAGAAGAAATTCAAATATGTCTTGAACGGTTCTGATACCAACAAAATTAAAGACCAGTTAGGCAAGATGCCTTGCAAGGTGGCAGTCATCGATGACTGTGGTTATGAGATGATTACCAAGTTCATGAACGGTCATGGAAAAGGCGACCAGTTCAAACTCTATAACGACATCGCTGATTCCGTATGGACGCTGTTCAACTATGTGAAGTATGAGCTACCGGACGATGTGATTGTGTACTTCATCTTCCATGAGGACAGCAATGATATGGGCGAGGTGAAGATCCGTACCATTGGCAAGCTGCTCGATCAGAAGGTTTGCTTGGAAGGGTTGGTCACTGTCTGTCTCAGGGCAATGAAACAGGGAACGAACAAGTATTTCTTCCGTACACAGAGCGATGGATACGACATTAGCAAGTCACCGGAAGGGATGTTCGACCTTGAGATACCCAATGACCTCAAAGCAGTGGACGAAAAAATCAGAAGTTTTTATGGAATAGGAGATTCAGTAAATGATTAACAGATTCAATGACTATGAAAAAGTCCAGGCATTCGGTGAGAGACGCTTCCTTCCTAAAGGTGCTTATGTACTGAAAATCATGGGAACTAAGATGGCAACATCGAAAAACGGAAACCAGTATATCCGTGTATCATGCGACATCGCTGATGGTGAGTACATGGGGTACTACACCGCTGACTTCCGCAGTCAGAAAGGCGATATCAATTCCAAGAAGTGGCGGTGTTACACGGATGTGTACATTCCTAAGAACGATGGCACTGAACAGGATGCCACTACCAAGCGCAGATTCAAAACATTCGTCACTTGCTTGGAACACTCCAACGATGGCTATGAGTTCGACTGGAACGAGGAACACTGGAAAGGACTTCTCATCGGTGGACTCTTCAATCAGAAGCAGTACAAGAAAGCTGATGGAACGAAATCAATGTACACGCAGCTGAAATACACATGCAGTGTGGATCGTGTAATCGCACAGGATTACCGGCTTCCTGAAGACGAACTGCTTGAAGAGGATGAGGTAGCAGTGACTCAGATGTTTGAGGAACTGAATGACGGTGATGAAGAGACTTTGCCCTTTTAAAAGGAGTAAGCCATGATGCATTCGTTTGATGTGGATTTAGCTTGCAAGTACGGAATGCTAGAGGCGGTGCTTCTCTACTACTTTGACTTCTGGATAGAGAAGAACAAAGCGAATGAGAAGCACTTCCACGATGGCTATTACTGGACGTACAACAGCACCAAAGCATTTACGGAACTGTTTCCTTATGCTTCTCAAAAACGCATCAGAACGGCACTGAGCCACCTTGTTGACGAAGGTCTGATAGCTACAGGCGAGTATAACGAAAAAGCCTTTGACCACACTACTTGGTATCGGTTTACCGAAAAGGGCATCTCCGAATTGCCCTACAGGGCAAATCGATTTGCCCCACAGGGCAAAGCAATACCAGTTAATAATAACAAGAGTATTACTAGTAATAATAATATCTCTAATTTTATCTCTAAGAATTCTAATAATACTCTTAATTCTTCTAATGATATAGATAATTACTTCAATATATTTTGGTCTTCATATCCTAAGAAGAAGAATAAAGGTCATGCTAGGAAGGTATTCGATAAAGCTATTAAAAAAGTTCCTCTTGAGGTAATGCTCGATGCCATTGAAAAGCAGAAGCAGTCGAGAGACTGGCAGAAGGATGGTGGGCAGTTTATTCCGTACCCAGGTACATGGCTTAATGCCGAGGGATGGGAAAACGAGGTAACGGAAGATGAGATCCAAGAGGTGATGCCGTTTTGACTCATGAAGAAACAGTACGTGCTTTGAAAATCGCAAAGCAGCTCTGGCCTAAGTTCTATGAAGGGAAAGACAAGGCATTTCACTACGACATGATTAAGCAGTGGGAGAAAGAGTTCGCAAGACTTCCATTCGACCACGTTAAGAATGCCTTGTATGACCTGAAGCCAAAAATGAAACTGCATCCGAAACCGTCAGAGATACGCAATGAGGTGTATCTGCGGTACGGAAGGCCAGTGGATAAGGAAAACCTGAAGAGAATTTACAAAGCCATATCCGGTGAGGAATGGACAGGAGACAATGATTGAAAAGGAGATATAGAAGATGTGGATTGTTCAAATTTATTCAAGTGAATTCAGATACATGGAATATCACTTCGATTTTTATGACGCAGCGACAAATTTTGCAAAAATCGCAATCGATCATTTAGCGGTCGATATGGGCGATAAAGCAAGCGAGGTTAGGGCGGTTATCAGAAAGCACCCATCGCCTACTCGCAGTGAAGAAGAGTTCATCAAAGACGAACCACCGTTTGAAGTCGATGAAACCGAGGGGGAACTGCTATGAGCCTTAGTCAGCATGATTTGATTCGGAACTACCTCGATGAGTTTCACTCCATCTCACCGTTTGAAGCATTCACGGATCTTGGCATCACCAAGCTGGCTACACGTATCAGTGAGATGCGAGATAAAGGATACGACATCGTGGGTGAGGATGAGACACGGTTTAATCGTTTTGGAAAGAAAGTCACGTATAAGAGATATCGATGGGGGAATGTAGCATGACCATTTACAAGTGTGATCGCTGCGGTGCAGTCATCGAGAGTGAGTACGATGTGATGCATTTCAGTATCGATAATCCAGAGCGAAAGACAGATAAAAACGGACATTTTTATTCACGGACTATTAAGCGTGACCTGTGTGCCAGTTGCGCAAACGAAATAATGGATGCGTTTGAAGGTGGTGATGATAGGTGAAACATTACGGAGATATTACAAAGCTGCATGGTTATGATTTACCGCCTGTGGACTGTATAACCGGTGGTTCACCTTGTTAGGGTCAAGATTTATCGGTAGCCGGTAAGCGTGACGGTTTAGGCGGTGAGCGCAGTGGCTTGTTCTTGGAACAGATTCGGATCGTAAAGGAGATGAGAGAACGTGACATCGCGAATGGACGGACAGGTCAGTTTATTCGACCTAGATGGATGGTCTGGGAAAACGTACCTGGAGCATTCAGTTCCAACAAAGGAGCAGACTTCCAAACCGTCCTCACGGAAATCGTCAAAATCGTTGAGCCAAATGCTCCCACTGTGCCTATGCCTAAGAACGGAAAGTGGAGCAAGTCAGGATGCATCTACGATGAGATGGGTAGATGGAGCATTGCTTGGCGAGTACACGATGCACAGTTTTGGGGAGCAACCCAAGAGGTTGATGGACGAGTGCTTAATAGAGGAACCCCACAAAGACGTAAGCGTATCGCACTTGTCGCAGATTTTGGAAGCGGAATCGGTGCATCCGAGGTTTTATTTGAGCGAAACGGCTTGTCGTGGAATCCTCAGACGGAGCGAGAAGAGGGGCAAGCAATTGCCGGACGTTCTGAAGACGGCACTGGAGAATCAGATCAGTCGGGGTAGCGACCCTCAAGATTAGGGGGGGGTGCGACAGGGATGCACACGGCAAGAAAGCCGGTAAAGGAGCGTTAATCCAATGGAACATGAGTGCGACTCTAGGTGCGAGTCAAGACCAAACGCTGTTTATCCTGTGACTTACATCAACCTTGAGTATCACCCTAACGACTCTCGCATCAAAATCATTGATGAGGACGTTTGCCAAACCCTTAGTACACGGATGGGTACTGGGGGGGGCAACGTACCATTAATCATAGAGGTAAGGAATGAAGACACTGACAGAGAAGAGGTTCTTTGAGTGGCATGAGGATGATGTATCTGTAACCCTGAGAAACCATAGCGGATCGTATGGGGGGGGTCAGAAGTACTTGTTATCTGCTCTACCAATCCAAAGTCGGTTCGCTCTGCGCAGACGATTACAAAGGAGCAAACAGACAATATGTCGATACGGAGAAACTGATAATTGAGATTCTTAATTAATTCCTCTGGGGGGGGCATTGCCGGTACGTTGGACTCCAGTTACTACAAAGGGCAAGGTGAACGACAGGGGATAGAAAGGGAGTACGTGGTAGTTGTCGTATCAGAAAGTGACAGGAGCATTGAGTCCAGGCGGTCATCCAAGCAGCTACAACGGACAGGATGCTTACAACGACATGTTAATAACCGATGAAAGTATTTTGTATAGGAAACGGTCAAGTAGACCAACTGAGCCTGTCGGAAAAGGTCGGTGCGCTGAATTGTATGCACGACCAACAGGCTATCTTAACGAGGGGGGGGTATTCTGTGTCTGAGCCTGTAATGATGAGTGACCGGAAAGGACACAACGGTATTACAGAAGACGGAACAAGCACCACACTGAATGCACAAGAGAAGGAGCGTCCAATCGTAGGAGAAACAGCAGTCAGACGGCTGACACCACTGGAATGCGAAAGACTACAAGGCTTTCCAGACGGATGGACTGATATCGGTGAGTGGGTGGATTCCAAAGGGAAGAAACACAAGGAAGCTGACAGTCCACGGTATAAAGCACTTGGCAACAGCATTTGTACACCGTTTTGGTTTTGGCTTCTGCGTAGGATCTCCGCACAGTATGAACGTCCGGCAACACTGGGCAGCCTGTTCGATGGTATCGGTGGGTTCCCATACTGTTGGGAGAAGTGTAACGGAAAAGGCACTGCGATATGGGCATCAGAGATTGAAGAGTTCCCCATAGCAGTGACGAAAAAACATTTTCCAGAAGAGGTGAGCGATGAGTGATGTACATGATGCCGAAAGACTGAAAGAACTGCAAGCATTGCCACTAAATAGAAAAATTCAGATCACACAGACAAGAATCATTGAATGGTATCAGCACTACCAAGGAAATGTCTGCATCTCATTCTCTGGCGGCAAAGACTCAACCGTTCTTTTGCACATAGCAAGGCATATTTATCCAGACATCAAAGCTGTGTTTTCTAACACTGGCCTTGAATATCCGGAAATCCGAGAGTTTGTTAATGGGTTCGATAATGTTGACATTGTGACTCCGTCCATGAACTTTGGACAGGTTATCAGCCAGTATGGTTATCCTCTCATCGGCAAGGAAGTTGCCGAGGCAATCTACTATGCCAGACGTATCAATTCACAGACTGTTCAAGTAGAGAGAGAGAGAGAGAGCGAGCGAAAGCGGTCAGAATTGTCCGGACAGCGGCTTAACCCTGATCCATACCAGTTCGGCAAGGAACAGGAGAACGGTATTACAAGGACGGTGGATAGGACACAAAGAAAATGGACAGACTGGCGAAGGGGGTGTCTTTAGCAACGGACAACGTTTCGGCGAGAAATCCATGTTCAACAAAGAGAAGTACCTTCCAATAGCAAGAGACCTTCCGGTGATGATATCTCACTATTGCTGTTCCAAAATGAAAAAATCTCCGATGCAAAAATATCAGAGGGCAAACAACTTCAAACCAATACTTGCGACACTTGCAGAGGAATCGAGAATGAGAAAACAGGCATGGATTCGCCACGGTTGCAATGCATTCCAGAGCAAGAAGCCGACCTCGCAACCGATGTCATTCTGGACGGAACAGGACGTTCTCACATACATCGTGGAATACGGCATTCCGATTGCTTCTGTATACGGTGAAGTCGTCAGTGTTGATGCAAATGGGAACGAGTACGAACCAAATAGCTTGCTAGGCGGTGCAACGAATCTCAAATGTACCGGCTGTGACAGGACTGGGTGTGTATTTTGCGCATTCGGAGCGCACCTGGACCGAGGCCAGACAAGGTTTCAGAAATTAGCCATCACACATCCAAGACTCTATGAATACTGCATCGGTGGTGGTGAATGGGCAGATAATCCGCACTACGATCCGACAGCACCAAAGATGGATGGCGAGTGGCAAAACTGGAATCCGAAGAAGATATGGACACGCAATGGAAAAGGCCTTGGAATGGGCAAGGTTTTCGACATGGTAAATGAAATCTATGGCAAAGATTTCTACCGATATGACTAAGGGGGATGAAAATGGTTTGCATTAATGAAAATGACATTTACACGTACTTGCAAATGCGGATGAACGAGTACAAGGCAGCAACGTTAGTTTCGGAGCATTCGGAACTGGCAGCGAGACAGAGGGGCATCGAAGAGATGGTAAAGTTTTCATCATTCATCCTGAAGCATCCAATTGGTGTTTGCTACGAATGCGGAGAAATAATGTTTGGGGTATGCAGCAATAACGGAGAAGATTAAATGGCAAAGAAGAAGTATAAGAGAGGAAAACAAATCGAGTCAATGTCCGACTTTGAGAAAAGCAAATGCGACTATTTTATTGTTTATTTTGGATGCACAAATCCTCAAACAAAGCATAGAGCGTTTCTAATTTCATGGCAGTACAGGACACTGTTGAATTTCATCGAGAAAGGACTTGTGTTCGAAACGGAGAGAGTAAATGGCAAAGAAAAGTGCATTAGTACAGAAACTAGCTCATGAGCGTGAAGTCCGGTCAGACTTAATGGAGAAGCTGATGATGCAGTTTATGTTTGACTTGGCAATGCTCACGCTGCATGAAGAGTTCGGTTTCGGTGAAGAGCGAGGACTCAGATTCCACGATGAGATGATGAAGAGATGGGAAGAGTTCCGTCCGTGTCTCGATTCTAAAAACGTGGAAGCTGATGTTCTCCGAGAACACTTAGACAGAAGATTAAATATAGGCGGTGACTTTATTCCGTTCAACGAGCGGTACTGGATGATTAAAGAAGTCACGTATGGAAAGGGTAAGGTGAAGAAGTGACAGAGGAAAAGCGTGAGAATTTACGAAGATTCGTTATGGAGCAACAGGGTGAAACTGTTGCTCCAAGCGAGGAAGACCAGTTGGCAGACAGAGCAGTAAACGCTCTTGTGTCGATAGCAAAGTCGTTAGAAGAGATTTCTAAAACGGAAAAGAACATTTTCCGAATGATTCAAAGGATAGGGTGATGATATGAAGAAGAAATTAGTACAGTTAGTTATCTTGGCACTGGCAATCGGTGGATTGCTTGGAACGATTACAGCAAGAGCAAACATTGATGGAGACATTGGTGTCTGTTGGTGGAAGATGAACCGAGCACATGACGGAGCGGAAGCCGCAAGAGCGTTAGGATGCACGGATGAATATGTGCTGAAGTGGTTCGGCGACAGATGGACGGAAGCGAACAACGAGCGCAAAGAACTTGAAGCACAGAAACAGGTAAACCTTGGAACATTCCGAATCTCGCACTATTGCCCATGCTCCATCTGTAACGGAGCGTACACAGGAAAACCGACAGCACTAGGAACGACATTGACACCTTATAGAACGATTGCTGTTGACCAAAGGGTCATTCCATTGGGATCGCATGTAATCATCAACGGACATGAATATATAGCAGAAGATACTGGTGGAGCAATCAAGGGTCAGCGCATTGACCTCTGCGTTGCTACTCATTCCGAAGCAACTGCAAAAGGTGTAATCTACACGGATGTCTATTTGGTGAAGTGACATGACCATAAGAGTAACGACAGACATCGTATTTGATGGACATAGTGCCGTTGAGATTCAGCAAGCGTATGAGTTTGAAAAGGCGAATGATATGAGCATCTGGAAGAAATACGATTCAACATACTGCATTGTGTTTCGTAAAGAGGAAAGAACACACTGTGAGGTATTTGACTGGAGTAATGAGAAAAGTGATTTTTGCTCATTCGGAGAAAGGAAAACCGATGGATGAACTGTTGCAAAATATACAAGACTTCACGGATGAAATCGCAAGCACGATTCGCCTTGCAATTTGGGTGCAAATCATGAATGGAGAAACACTGGAGGATGAAAATGACACAGATTGACATGGAGATGCCGATTGATTGCAGTGAATGCAGATTGAGGTATTTTCTTCCAACCATCGAAAATGACACGGTGTATGTATGTTGTGCCACACGGAAAGAGGTTGACCTTGGGTGGGTAGACAGACCGTGTTGGTGTCCGTTGGTGGATGGAAAGAAGGGGGACAAAAAAAGAAAAGAACTGCTCGACAAAGAAGAGTTGATCCGTCATGCAACACAAGACGGTGCTTATGAGTATATATCAGCGTATGAAATCGGGGAAATGGAACCGGCTTCCATCACAGAATTATTATTAGCGGTTCAAGAATGGCTTATGGAACATCCAGAGCAGTATCTTGTGCTAAATCGTGATGAAGATGGCAATCAATGGTTTTCGATTAAAACACGTCATGGAGCAAAAAATATCATAGAAATTGAGGTGAAGTGATATGGCTGAACAGCTTTACGTCAAGTACATAAGGCATGGCGACATGATAGAAGAAGTCTACGCCTACGGTGAAGACTGGGTGTCTATGGCACTGTACATGGATGACATCGGCTACAAGACCGAAGCAGAAGCAAGAGAAGCATGGGAGAAGTGGAAGGAAAAAAATGAGTGTAAGCAAATGGAAATGGACACCACAATGTGATGAAGACTACTGCGTAGGTGACTGCGACAACTGCGAAAAGGCATTCATAAGCAAAGAGGATGCCATCGATGCACTAGAACACTTGATGTACTCCAGTACGCACGAAGCCACACAGAGCATTGTAACAAAGAAACATTACAAGGAAATCCTACTGAGATTTATAGAACAGAGAGGTGATGAAGATTGATATACATCGGCATAGACCCTGGAAAGTCCGGTGCAATGGCTGTGATAGATGGAGAGGGTAATATTATCGCCCTCACTCCATTTGACATGGAAGAGTACAGAAGGATTCTTACTAATCTGCCGTTAGGTGAAAACGCTATCTGCTGCTTAGAGAAAGTAGGTGCAATGCCGAAACAGGGTGTCAGCAGTACATTCTCATTCGGTGAGAACTATGGATTCATACAGGGTATGCTGTTTGCATTTTACATTCCGTATCAGCTAGTGACACCACGCAAATGGAAATCTGCTTTCTCACTGAATGCGGAAAAAGCAGATTCGATCAGAGTGTGTAAGCAGTTATTCCCAAGTGCAAATCTGAAACGCACTGAGCGTTGTAAGACCGACCACGATGGCATGGCAGAAGCACTGCTTATGGCAGAGTATGCAAAGAGGTATTTGTGATGGCACGACTTGATTACACGGCTACTGATGCAGTTACTGATACAATTACTGAGCAAATAAACGAACTGAAGATGCATGCATTAAAAACATTTCAGACTGACGATGACATTCTGCAAGAGATCCGTGAGATATGCAAAGGACTGGCACTCTCCGACAGAGCGAGAGCAGCTAGGTATGACAAGATTGTTGAGGTGTTGAATGGCAGAGATTAAAGAGAATGTAATCGAGTGGATTACAGGAGACAAGCGAGTGACCGTATCGCTAACACAGAAACGGTTTATCAACCGGGTGAAGATGCTGGCTGAGAAGTATCCAGAAGACGTTGATATTGTGGCTGAAAATACCGATGGAAGTCTATGCGCACATCTACCTTTAAGAGCGTTGCATCTCACGATTTACGCTCCAAATACAAGCGGTTTTGCGAGGGTTGACGAGGAAGACGAGGAAGAGGACGAGGACATTGAGCAGTCAGATACGGATTAAGATGCTGCCGTGTGTATGCGGTGGGCATCCACGACTAATTATGCACACTACTCCATACCGTGATGAATGGTATGGAGAGTGTACTAATAAATACTGCGACAGGCACACACAACTCTGTACGTTTGAGTTGGATGCTGTCAGGCAGTGGAATTCATTACAGGAACGAGCAAGGAGAAAGGAAAAGGAAAATGGGAATCAGCATTAATGTACAAGTAGATCACCACGGATTCACACCACGCAGAGCACATCTCACGGATGCTGGACTGGATATCTTTGCGGAACGTGACGAGGTGGTAAAGGCACATAGCAGCGCAGTGTTTTACACTGGGGTGCATGTTCAGCTGCCAGAGAATACCGTTGGAATCCTGAAAAGCAAATCAGGACTCAATGTGAAACACGATATCACCAGCGGTGGCACGATTGACGAAGGGTATGACGGTGAAATTGTCGTGAAGCTATATAACAACGGTGATACCGATTATACCGTCCTGAGAGGTGATAAAATCACTCAGCTTGTCATTTTGCCTTGCCTGTATCCTTGGGTTCATGTCGTGGACAAAATCGAAGGTGGAGAGCGTGGTAGCAGTGGGTTTGGGAGTACAGGGAAATGAGGATCTTGGATGCCGATGCCTTGTTAAAGATGATAAACAGCAAAAAAGGCATGATAGGATGCACTGGTTTGCGGAACTATATCAACTTCATGGCAAAGGATGATAAGGACATTGTTGAGGTTGTGCGGTGCAAGGATTGCAGATATAAGCCTGTAGGAACAGGATGCAATCACGACCTTGAATTTCCAGTCCACTATAAATGTCCTTGTGAATGTGATGACTACTGGTACTCTTGGATGCCGAAAGACGATTTCTTTTGCGGTAATGGAGAAAGGAAAACTGATGGATGATTTAATCAGCAGACAGGATGCAATTGAAGTAATAAATAAACTGATGGAAATACATTTTGATAGAAAAGTGGTATTAGGTAAAGTGTGGCAACAGATTAAAGATTTGCCATCCGTACAGCGGAAAGGACACTGGATAAACATAAATGAAGGGAAATGGAATGTGTGGGCAGTGTTCAAGTGTTCCGAATGTGGAGAAATTGACAATAGGATTTATGAGACAGACAATTTTTGCCCAAATTGCGGTGCTGACATGAGAGGTGAGGATGATGGATGATTTGAACATTTTGCTTACGCCAGAAGAGGCATATGCAGTTGCTGAGTTTATCGACATGAACATATTCACAGTAATTAGAACCGATGAGGATTGGGATAGCTTTTATGCTCTGAGAAATCTTATTCATGCGTATGAAAAATGCTGTGAAATAAGTCATTTCAAAGGATTGACCGACCAATGAGAGGTGAAGTGATATGGAAATGATTAGAAAACAAACCGTCCTCAATATGCTTGATGATATGCAGTTTGAACGTTATCACACACATGCAGAGTTAGAACTGATGGCAAGAATATATTACTTAGTAAATGACATTGATCCAGTTGATGCCGTTGAGGTTGTGCGTTGCCGAGACTGCAAGCATTGGGTGAGGGATGGCAATGAATCTTTTGGATATGCAATGTTCTGTAAAGCCAATTGCTCATTAGGTGGACAGGGCATAAAGAAACCCGATGATTACTGTTCTTACGGAGAAAGGAAAACCGATGGATGAACCAATTAAAATTCTGGATGAAACAATCGTGCATCAGAACAAAATGGACATAGCATTATTTCTAGTATCAAATTTCAGCAAGCAAGTTTTGGAAATTGCACTTACATATGCACATTACCTTGATGCATACGGAATAAATATTACTGAGAAACATGAAACTGTAGTTCAACAACAAGAAATGCTTGAACGAGCGTACACACAAGGAAGACATGACGAAAGAGAAGCATGGAACAGGAGAGTGAATAATGGATGATTTAATCAGCAGACAGGCAGTATTAGAAGCCACATCAACAACACTCAAAATCACAGGCAAGGAAAATGCAGAAACTGTATATGGGTACATCAAAAAGCTGTGTGATGACATCAAGGCTTTACCATCCGCACAGCAGTGGATTCCGTGTTCTAAGAGACTGCCGCCAGAGCTAAAGCCAGTGAACGTCACATGGATTAACA
>Ga0326514_10000114_pt1 | contig 48380 bp, 78 predicted proteins | sample 3_2548_0518_D_FD_203653 | JGI IMG/M metagenome (GOLD analysis project Ga0326514, IMG submission 203653) | Bovine rumen microbial communities from UC Davis, California, United States - 3_2548_0518 | ecosystem: Host-associated > Mammals > Digestive system > Stomach > Rumen | place: USA... | reverse complement strand
CTTTTTTCCATATCGGCGCATACTTCACAGTATAGGCAATTTTTGGGTACCTCACTTCATCGAAATACGCCGATACATCAGCGACAAGCCGCTGAAAATCAAAATTTTCATAGCTGAAATTTACTATCATAGGCCGTGCAAACGGCTCGACTGGCTGTAAAAGCCTGTACAATGACGCGAAATTGTCATAACCGACTACATCGTTTCTTTGATCGGTATAGTCTATATCTTCCGATACTGCCATCATGTCATAAGAATAGCGGATGTTGAAGTCATTCTGTCGGCTGTTCTCCATTGTCTGATTGATCGAGAAATAAAACTTATCTACATACAACTCCCCGCCCCAACGATAGATGAAAGCATTGTCTGCACCGATCAAAGCATTTGCAATGCTGACATTTTGATAATACGCCGTTGCTGTTGTCTGGATGTCGCTATCAAATGTAAACGGTTCGGATGCAAGCCGCACAAAATCCAAGTTGTACTGTTTTTCAAACATCCACGCGATAGTATCCGCACCTGTGAGATTTTCTGGGCGAACATCCTGCAAGATGCAGTATGACAGATCATAGAATACATGCCGCGCATATGCTGTGACGGTTTTCTGCCCGTCCTCCTGCATCTCCGTGACTATGCGATAGATACGGAACGGCTGCGGCCTGTCCTGTCCTCGGAAGGTACACGGAGACAAGATGATATTATTCGGCACAAGCGTCCGCCATGCTCCAGCGCTATCAATCGGATGCACGACTGTCAGCTCTCCGGCCTGCATGAAGTCAAGTGAACGTGTTGCAGAAATCGGACGCAGCACCCGGATGCCGTTGTGGTCGAAGTCTGTCTCGTACTGATCGTAAACCATGAGCGGACGGCGCACATAAGCGGAAGGGAAATTACCTTTTCTCGTATACAAGGACTTGATATAGGGAAATCCTTCGTTTATGTTGGCATTAAAGCCCCATACCGTGGATGTTTTTGTAACATTGACCTGTTGCACCTGAACCGACTTCAATGCCGGAAATCCGCCGTTAAATTCGTCTGACAGCATCCAGATTGTAGATGTTGCAGTTACGTCAACAGCACCGGAAGGCGGCAGGCCTGTGATGTACGGAAACCCGCCGTTCAGCGAGTCATCCTGCGACCAGTTGCCAGATACCCACGCCATAAGATCACCACCTCATCACGGCAGCCAGCCGATTGATTGCAGATAGGCTTTATCCTTCATCTGCGCTGTTGTGAGTCGTGGGAAGTTGGAAGGTGTGGTTACGGATCCAGATACGACGTTTCCAACCGAAAATACAACATTTTGTCCGGATGTGCTATACTGACCGAGTAATACATCAAGCGTACCGCCGTCCGGGATGGATACACTATCAGCGAACGCAAAATAGCAGCCGACAAAGTTCGCATAGTTTCCAAGATAGACTGTTCCGGCCAGAGGATTTCCGCCGAACACGATCCCGACGTTGTTCACCTGTTTCGCAGGTGAGCCGCTGTATCCCTGAATCGTTTTATTAAAACTATATGTTCCACGGATAAAAAACGTTGAATTTGAGAGACTACCTTTGTGAAATGATATAAGAATAGCTCCGCCGTTCATTGTGATGTCCGCCGCACAGTTTGATGCATTTGCTTGGTCACTGAAAAGATAAAAACCTGAAAGAGGCTGTACTTGCAAAGACAGCTTCATTCCGCTGTAGCTGCACTGGTCACCATAGAAAAACGTTACATCTGCGGCACGCGGTTTTACAGAACAATCAAGAAAAGAAATGTCCTTCCATTCGATGTTTGTATTACCAATCAAAAAACAAACGTCTGAGATGCCTGGTTGAAAAGTTGCATTCCGGATTGCAAAGCCATTTCCGTTAATGGACAGAGCATTTACAGTTACAGTGCCGATATACTCATACCCATCAGCGGCAACATCTATGTCAGAGCCGAGCTGCACATATACGCCAGACTGTGCAACTGCTTCGAGAAAATCCGCCGTATTATCTACGATATACGGATCATTTTGTGTGCCTGTTCCGGTCATTTTTACACCCACCTCTCATTCTTTATGACGATCACTTTGTCAACAGTCCCGCTCCATGAGATATAGTTCGTCAGCGTTCCCGGCACAAGCACCATGCTCCAGAATTCGCCTGTTGTCTGGCCGAGGATAGACACAGCAACGCCGTTCTCGTCCTCGGTGTATACCTCTTGCAGATTCGTGTCAATATACACGTTTTCCGGCGCGTTTTCGATCTTCAAAGTCGTGCCATTCACGGAAAATTCGACCGTTCCGGAAGTGCCTGTCAGCGCCCAAACCGGCTTTGAAAAGATATTGCCGACCGTCTGCAACTCAGCGCCAGAACGCGGCAAAGTTACCGGGTTGTTGCTGATCCTGTACTTAAACGGCGACAGTTTTAAGCCGATTTCAATGCGGTTTGCACTCCATCCTTCGCGGGCTGGCGACACCTGCGCCATTTCTTTGATCTCCGTGTATACGTCCGGCTGCGTGCTGAGTATCAGTTGAGTTCCGCCGCGCAGCCAGTTGTATACATCGTTGATCGTTGTACTGCCTACAAGATAGGCCGTGAGCGTCAGTTCAATGTCCTCGTAGTCTCCGGATGCTACTGTCATATTTTCGCCAGCTCCGGGGATCTCGTATGTGCTGTACTTCTGCGCTGCTGCCGGATAAATCGGGAGCTTATCAAAGCGAAGCCGCACAGTATCGGAGGACACGCCGCCAATGGATACCGTGTTCATACCGAACATCACTCATCCCCCTTGTCAACATCAATGTTCATCGCCGCTGCGATACCAGCGGCAAGGCAAGCGGCAAGCAAAGCAAGGATAGCATCGCGCCTCGTGAAGTCCGTGTCCGCGATATGCACCAGCGCATAAGCCGCAGCGGCCTGGAAAAATGTCCGCAGTCCGCGCCGAACCGGTTCTTGTTTCAAGAAATTTTTCATCTGCTCTGCACCTCTTTTTCCAGATCGTCAATTCGATGATTTGCGACCTTCATCTGTTCCTCGAGGATCGGGATTCTCTCGGCGAAGCTGTTGTGCTTGTCCACCTTCCGTTCAAGCTGCTCGATGCGGTAATTGGTGAGCTTGCTCGATACAAGGACACCTCCGAGACTTCCGCCGAGCGTCCCAATAAGGGACAAGCAAGCGACAATGATTGCAGTAACGTCCACGGCATCACCCCCCTATCAAAGCCGCCTGACGGCTGCTGAGACTTGCCAGACCGGCAGAGATATTTTCCACCATCCGATCTGTCATGCGGTCAACACCGTAGTTGCTGGAAATGCTGTCCACCGAAACATTGACATTCAGCGTCACCGGAGCTGCGCTTGCAACTGTCGGAACTGTGCTGACAGCAGGTGCTTGTAGAGCTGTAATGTCTGCTGCAACGCCGATTTTGCTCAAAGCATCATCAAACTGCCGCGCGATCAAATCCTCGTTTTCTTTGATACCATGTGCAAACAGCTCCATCATGTCGGGGGCGTATGTGTGGAAGTTGGACAACGGCCCTTCTTCCGGTTCGGAAAATCCGAGAATACCCTTGATACGTTCCGCGACCTTCTCAACGCCCTGCGTCACGCGCCAGATGTTGCCGGTGATACCGTTCACAAAGTTCTGTATCAAATCCATGCCCCAGTCCCACGCCGAACCGATGACATACCGGATTCCATTTGCAACATTGTTGAACAGGTCAACGCCCATATTCCACAAATCACCGGCTTTTGCCCGCAGAGAATCCACGATATTCAACACGATTTGCGCCGAGGCATCGCGGATATTCCGGAACACTTCACCGATGTTTTTGGTGAGCTGCATAAACGCATCAAATCCGGCCTTTGCAAGCGCAGGGAAATTTTTTGCAAGTTCGTTTGTGATGCCTGCGACAAGCTGAGGAATGGCAGTTATAACGGTCGCTATGATGTGCGGCAAGTCGCTGATAACGGCAGTAATGAGCTTGAAGCCCGCATCCATGATTTTTTGGCTGTTGTCGATAAGCGTTTTTTCGAGACTTGAAATGATGAACGGTACTGCCGCAACGATCACATCTATGATGTGCGGGAGATCATCAATAATCGCTGTCAGAAGGTCAACTCCCGCCGTGATTATGTCATCAATCCGGGAGAAAAGACCGCCGATAATGCCATTGATTATTTCCGGCATAGCAGAGATCACGAACGGCAAAGCGGACAAAATGCCATCTACAAGGCCGTCTATAATGTCAAGTGCAACGTCCACGACCTGCGGGATCTGCATTGCAAGCTCCTTTACCATCGAGGTGATTGCAAGCGCGGCAAGCGGGATCAGTTCCGGGAGAGCGTAAGAAATGCCGCTGGCAAGTGATTTGACAACGCCTATCCCGGCTTGCATTATCTTTGGAACAGCGGACAAGATGGAAGATGCAATCCTCGTAATTAAATCCACGCCTGCGCTTGTGATCTGCGGTAGATTCGCGATTATACCTTCACCAATTTTTCCGACTATCGAAACGCCAAGATCAAGTATATCCGGGAGCGCAGAACCAACGGCATCTATAAGCACCGGCATAACCTCAGAGGCAAATTTTTCGATGCTCGGCGCGAGGTTTGCGATTTCATCCCCGAACGAACTCAGCCCTTCTTTCACGGTGTCGATTCCGTCAAAATTCCCTGAAAAAATCTCAGCAACACCATCCATCATTTCTTTGATAGATGGCATAAAATTTCCGGAAATATTGCGCTTCAAGCCATCAATCGCAGTCTCCATATTCTGCAAACTGTCCTGATAAGCCGCGGCATCTTTTACGGCAGAATCGCTCATCACGCCGCCAAGTTCGTGGATCTGCTGACGCATTGCTTCCGTATCTTCTGCGGAGGTGTTAAACAGTGCGCCCATCTCCATAGCGCCTTTGCCGAGTAGCGCTGTTGCTGCTGCTGTGCGTTCTGTACCCTCTTCCATGCCCTGCAACCGGGAAACGACAAGGCTTAATAGCTCTTCCGTGCTGCCGACATTTTCAAGCTCTGACATGGAAATGCCGAGAGCGTCAAATGCATCAATGCCTTTGTATGCATCCTGATAAAGTTTGTCATACGCCTCGTTGTATTCGTCAAGAGTGATCTCGCCGGAAGCAAGCTGATCCTCAAGTTCTGCATCTGCAATCGCCGTTCCGGAAATCACATCTTTTGCATTTTCCATCTGCGATGACAGCTTTTTTACAGATGCTTGCAGCACATCCGCAGACGCGCCGCTGTGCTGTAAGATAAAATCCCATTCCTGATATGCTTCGGCACTTATACCGATTTTTTGTGATGCTTTGTCGATATTGTCGCCATATTCTGCCGTTTCTGCCGCCGCATCTGAAATCCCTTTGACAGTTGCACCAACGGCAGCGCCGACAGCAGCGATTGACGCAGCAGCAACTTCGGCAGCTTTGACAAGCCCGCTCCCGAGTTTGTCGGACAGTCCGTCTATATCTTTTGCGGATTTCTGTGCATCCTCTCCGAGATCATCAATATTTTCGCCCGTTTCATCTAGCTTTGCTTCCAGTCCGGACAGCCTGTCCCTCGTCTTGATAAGCTCGTTCTGGTATGCGATGTACTGTGATGTGTCGATTTTGCCTTCCTGATATTGCTTGTTTACGTCATCCTGCACGGCTTCAAGCTGCCGCAGCTTTTCGCTGGTTTTGTCGATGCTCTCACCGAGCAGCCGTTCACGCTCTGCAAGCAACTCCGTGTTCGTAGGGTCGAGCTTCAGCAAGGATTCGACTTGCTTTAGCTGATTCGATACCTTGACGGATTCTTTTGTGATACCTTCAAGCCCGGCAGTTACGCCGGAAGTATCCGCGCCGATCGCGATTGTAATGCCTTTGATTTTTTTGCTTGCCATCAGTCAGCGGCCTCCTCCCATCTTGCAAGGCTTTGTTTGTAGCTCTCGTACTTGTATTTTTTGATTTTGCCTTCACGGTACATGCGCTCAACCTGATCTTCCATAGCTTTTAACTGCTTGTACTGCTCCTCCGGATCGCTGACATGCTGTCCGTGGATGCGCTTCTGCATGCGGTCGTATGCATAGATATAATTCAGCAGCATGCCGATTGTGAAATCATCCCATGCGGAGAGAGGAAATTCCCGAGCTATAAGGAAGGCGGCAAGCTCCTCTGTTGTAGGATACCCGCCGCCTTTTCCTCCTCCGCTCATGCGTTTTTTCTGTCTACCTTCAAGGTGCTGTTGAGCATCGGCAGCAGTTCCGCCAGAATATCAATCACCGGAAATTCGTCAAAGCTATCAAGCCAATCGTCCATCGGGGGAATTGAGCTGTCCGCTGTGTAGGCCAGTGTCCAAGCCACCCGGCAGAGCGTTTCCGTGTCGAGCTTTGAGAAATCAACGGTCTTTTTGCCGCTTTCATCCTCGCCTACAAGCCCGAGCAGGCCGTTCACATCCGCGAGGTACTCCCGCCCGAACTGCCGCTTATATACCAGCAGCGCCCGGGCAGATGCACGGAATTTTACATCTCGCCCGCCGAAGTTGAGAACTTTTTCCATTCAGTCCTCCTATCAAGTGCCGGGTGTGATTGTGTATGTCTTGCTGCTCTCGCCGTTTGTGACTACGACAGTAATCGCGCCGCTTGCGAAGGTCACAACGCCGCCATTTTCAACGGTTTCGCCGCCCTGCGTGATAGCAACAGTCGCGCCGGGATTGTATGCGGCAACAGTGATCCTGCCGGTAGTCTGCCCGGATGCCGCCGCCAGCGTGTATGCCGTTGCAAGGGGATCAAACTCCGGAGAAATGGACGCATTTGTGATATTGACAGTTGCAAGGCTTGTTCCGGAAGGCTCGGGAAGTGTCGTGAACAGCTCCTTTGCGTTTCTACGCTGATATACAGCCCTGTCGCTCATGCGCGGTCTTGCCTGGATGTTTGCCTCAAAGAACTGCGGATCGAAGCCGCTGTCCTCGGAGGTCTGACCTGCAACGCCGGGACGCTCTGCAATGCGGCAGTTGTACCAGATATGCGTCAGGCCTACGCCGTCCGTAGTATCTTCGATGATGATGAGTGCAAACGCCGGTTTCTCCATGTTGTTTGCAAACTCGGTCACATTGCCGTCATCGTCAACCTCGTTCCCGAGCCAGTCTTCGTCGATGTCGTCCGTCACGCGAAGAAGCGTCAGGTCGATGTCATAGCCGTGATTCTCCTCGGCGCTGTATACAGATACACCGTCCGCATAAATCTCGGTCATTTCGCCGTTTGCGGACGCGCTGTACTCTCTGCCGCCTGCCTCGTTATGCACGAACCAGATCACAGAGCTGTATGTGTATGCACCTGTGGATTCATTCACGGTAAGCGGTGCATAGCCTACCTGCGAAATTGTCTTTTTCAGCTTCGTTTTTGCCATTAAAACTCTCTCCCTTCGATCAGCGAAAAGCTGTAGATCGTGTCAAAAATCCGCTGCGAGTTGTCGTGGTCGGTATCCCTGCGCCAAGGCAGATGCAAGCCGTCAAGGAGCGTTTCGATCTCCGCCTCCGTCTGCAAGTCTCTGCGTGTTGTCACAAGATGGATTTCGATGTGCTGTTCCGTTGCAACTACCAGAGAATCCACAACAAAACTATCTGCATCATCCTCAAAATACGCAATATAAGGCGGCTGTATTTCGTCCGGATGCTCCTGATAAAAGACAGGAGGTGTCAAGGTTTCAAGCTGTGCATATAGCTCCGGCAAAGTCATCCCTTCAACACCTCCGTCAAAATCTGTTCAAGTTCCTGCGCCACGTCCTGCTCAACTTTTGCAATGTGCGGCTGTGCCTTCACCATGCTGCCGTCTCGCGCTTTGTGGCCAAATTCAAGCAGATGCGTCAAGCGATGATACGGTGCGTCTGAATAGATCGTCACGCGAAAAACTCCGTTTGACTTCATTTTTTTTAGCTTAATTGATCGCCTGTAAGCGCCTGTGCGTTTCGGAGCGGCTTGTTTCCACTCTTCGCGCCCGTGCTTGCTCACATCGTCAACGACTTCTTCCACAGCTTCCACGACTTCATCCGTGTATTGTTCCAGAGCGTCCAGCAGTTGCCGCGAAAAATCACGCGCCATTCACAACACCTACCCTCGTTCCGAGATACAATTCCGTATACTCTCCGGGCTGATATGTCCGATAGATCAGATACACGCGACCTCGGAACAGTGCCTTTTTCTCCCCGGAGTAGTCCCCGGAGAATACTTCAAGCACCGCCTCCGGCTCTATGCCTGACTGATAGGCAACACGCCATTCATCGCGCTTAACTTCGCGAACTGTGCAGAGTATCGGCGTTTGTCCCTGCGAATCCGGCAGGAGCTGACCGATACCGTCCTTCGTGAGTTCGTCCGCCAAGAGTACCACTTCATCCGGCATCGGTATCACCTGCCGTTTCGCTCAGGATTCGATTGTTGAGTGCATACCGCAGCCACTTTGGAAATTCCGTGTCTCCGGAATCACGCTGCCGGAACAGGAAGGCGGCATAGCCAACCACAAGCATTGCATCTTCATAGCTGCCGTCCGTGTTGAGCGTTGCACCTTCTCGCGTGATATAGTCGGCGGCAGATGCAAGCAACGGATTCAGCAGATCGTCATACGCCGTGCCTGTCGGTGTCATTTTCAGATCAATTTTTAAAGCCGTCAGCATTTCATCTGCCGTCATGATATATCACCCCTTTGTCAGGACTTCGTGACAGTTACGGTATACACCTTCACGGCGCTTGCATCGCTGCCGTCAGTTACGGTCACGGCGACAGTGTTCGAGCCGGTGATCCATGTAGCAGTACCACCGTTTGCAATCTGCGTGCCGTTTACGGTGATTGCCACGGTGTCGCCAGCGTCAGCAGCTGTCGCATTGATCTTGTTCGTTGCAGCCGTTGCAGTTGCGGTGTATGTGGTAGTATCCGGATCAAACGCCGGAGACAGTGCCAGACCGCCGATATTCAGTGCGGACAGCGTGGGTGCGGGATTTGCGGTGTCCGGTGCAAACGTCATAGCAGCGGAAGGCGTTACGCCATTCAGGCCGATAGCAACGAATGCCTCCGGGATAACCGGCTGACCGTCATAGCGGGCAGTACCCTTGAATACGGTCTGATCGGCGAGGAAGAATGCCTGATCGGAAGTATTGAAACGTGCGCCGCCGCGCTCTGCAAGCAGGTACAGATCCATGTAGCCGCCGATGATAATATTATCCGGAATGAAGTTGAGGACGATCACATCACCGCCCACAACAGGCATCGTGCCGTTTACGCCGGAAACGATAGCGCCCGCAGCGGTTACAGCGATTGCATTTGCAATCAGTGCGGTATAGGTAGTCTCATTCATGCACCATACCTTTGCGCCGCGAGAATAGGAGGACTTTGCAGCACCGCTTGCAAGCGTGATCTCAGTCAGCAGAGCCGTGCCGGTCGTGCCTGCCGCGATAGTCTTGATGTTGGAGGTGTGCAGGTCAACCCAAGGACGTGCATTCGGGTCTGCGCTGCCGGGATCTGCGGTCTGTGCCAGTCTTGCAACGATACCGAGCGGCATTCTTGTGCCCGTACCGTAGAGAATTGCCTTGTCGAGGGCAATGCCGATAGACTGTGCCAGAGCTACCATGATTTCTGCGGCAAGATCTACCTCGGAATCCTCGAGGGTTGCATTGCAGACTGCGAAATAACCGCCTACCTTCCAGCCGCCGACCTCAACGGAGTTGAAGCCAAGGTCAAGCTCGTTGAGCTTTGCACACATCTCAGTCCATACGGCTTCCGGAATAGTGCCAGCAACAGCCATGCGGCCTTCACCGGCAAGCTGGCGAACGTATACACGGGAATACAGCTTGCTGTACTCAACTACGTTCTCACGCAGCACGCCAAGAAAAACCTCGGGGATAAGTACGCCTGTACCGGTCAGAGCACGCTTCTCAACCATGCATGCGCGGGCAGTATTCAGGAAAGACTTGACATCCTCGCGTTCGATGTAGGGTGCTACCTTTGCACGCATGTCAGCGAACTTTGCATTCTTTCTTACATCCATTTTTGCATTCTCCTTTCTGGATTCGGGTGCGGCTTCGGGCGCTGCCGCCTGCGGTGCGGCCTCCGGGTCTACCGGTGCAGCCTGCTTTGCTTCGACATCTTTCAGCTCAGCGTTCAGAGCGTCAAGCTCTTCCTGTGCCTGTGCGGTCTGCTTGTCGTTCTCTTCCTTCTCGGACTCGTAGGCGGTCACGGCCTCTTCGACCGTTGCCTTCTCCTCGTCCGTTTCGGCCTCATTGATAGCAATTTCAAGCTCCGTCTCGCGGACGGTCAGAGCCTCGGCTGCTGCCCGCAGCTCGTCAAGCTGTTTCTGCTTTTCGGTGATCTTCTTTTTAAGCATCAGTGCTCTCAGTGCCATTATCATTTTCTCCTTTCAGCTTGTGATGCATGCGCTCACGCCACTCCTGCGCAGCGCGTTTTTTGATCTCGTCAAAATCGTGCTGCCGTGCGGAAATCGCGGTCGATTCATACGCCGGAAACGTGCATATAGATACTTCAAACAGCTCAACTTCCTTGATCGTCCAGTGGATAGTTCCATCATCCCGGAATTCGGTTTCCTCGGACAGAATGTTGAAGCCGATACTGCACTGTGACACATCTTTGCGCTCAACTCTGGCATGTGCGTTCATCGCATCCGTATCTTTCGGATTGATGTAGATGCGACCCCACAAACCATGCTGATCTTCGCGCAGTTCCAGTGTTCCGGCAGTCGTCCGCCCCGTCACCAGAGTGGTATCATGGTTGATGAGTGCTCTTATATCTCCCGATATGGTTTTGGCAAATGCACCGGGAGCGATGCTCTCGGACATACCTTCTCCCATATCGTACACGCTGTTGAATACTGCGAAATATCCCTCAATGACCGGAGTGCCATCTTCGGCAGTTCTCACCTCAAACTGTGCCGGGATTTCTCGCGTCTGATATGTCAGTTTCTTTTCATCGGATTTCATACTTTTGCCCCTCCTCACGATTCAGCAAAGTGCATTTTAAGGCTTGCTCCGTATGCTTAAACACGCCATCCATGCGGCAGAATTTTTGATGTGCGCACAACTGCCCGGATTTTCTGCACCAGATTTTCCCGGCTTTGTACTGCGAATACTTACACTTAATCCGCATTCTGCACCAGCTTCTTTTGATTGCCCGCCATATCTGCCGGGATGTAGTTTTCAAGGATTCTCAATTCGTCCAGGCCTTCCCTCGGCTGCATGCCTACACGGTCGCGCCATTCGTTGCCGTCTGCTATGCCGCGATCAACACCGGCAAGCAAGATATTGCTCACGGTGTTGAGATCCCAGTCAAGCAGCGACCAATAGTTAAACCGCACATACCAGTCAGGGGAAATAATGAGTTTTCGCGTCATTTCCTGCTGCATGCCGATCACGATAGGCCGAACGGTCGAATTGATAAAGTTGTTCCATTCTGCCTGTTTGTAGTCTCCCACGCCAAGCAGAAAAGCCGGAACGCCGATGATGCTTGCAACTGTCCGTTTGTCGAGCTGCACCATGTCGGAGATTGCCAAATCCTGCAAAGACAACGGCTTGACCTGCGTCACGTCAAATTGATTCGCCGGGATAAGCCACGGCTCGCCAACTTTCGCGGACTTTACATAGCTGTCAAGCAGCTTTTGCCTTCCGTCCGGGCTTGCAAACTCCTTTGTCAGGGCATCGACTTTGACGATCACAGACGGTTTCCACTCGCTCTCCATGAAGGCCTTCTCTGTTGCCGCTGCCTGTTTCAAGTTGTTTGCTACGCTCCGGAGGGAAATCCGCATGCCGCGACCCTTCCAAGGATAAAGCGGGTCGGGATTGTACCGGAAGTGAAGCACCTCGTCCGGCTCATACCTCACGCCGCCAATATCCACAAAGTACCCTTGCCCGGTCGGATCGTTTACAAGCGATACCATAGAAGCCGGGATAGGTTCGATGCTGCCGAGGAATCCGTTTTCTGTGTGTACTCTGGAAATGCTGTTGCCGTTACCGTATAGCAGCAGATTCATCACCCAGAATTCAACAAGCTCTTGCCGGTTCATGTAGGCATTCGGCTCAATGTCGATTTTTCTGGATAGCTGATTCACTATGCGTTCATCGCCGTTTTCGGTGTTGTGCATTATGTGGATCGTTATGCTGCCAATGATCTGCGCTATTTTGTGGACTGCGGTCATGATCTCCGGACAGTGATCCAGCGATGTATACCCGGGAACGCACAGCGTTTCATATGCTGCATCAGTCACCAGAAAACCAACGCCAGAGCTTGCGCTTCGTTTCTGCTTTGCCTTTAGCCGCCTTGCCACTTGCTCACCATCCCTTCACGCCGTAGCAGCGTTTTAACGGCTCTGTATGCGCCGTCTGCTTTTGTAGTGTAGTTTTACTGCGAACGTATCAAAAACGCCATACAAGCGATTCTGGCGGCTCTCAGTGCAGCTCCACGCTGAAAACATTGTCGAAGTTGTAAATCCCGACCCATGCGCCGGACTTCTTGACAGCAATAGACTTGCCATCATAGCTGTAATCATCCCACTCGCCATTCTTGTAGGCGATCGTCTCGCCGGACTTGAATGTGATTTCAATTACTTCGTATTCCTGTTCCATTTACTCACCCCACCATTCACGCCCCTTCTGCTCCCGTTCCTCCTGCTCTGCCATTGCTTCAAGCATCCGGCAGCAGGCAAACACAGCAGCATCGAAGAGGTCAATTCTTTGAGTTGGCTGCACCTTCTCATACTGGATCATGTCGTCTGTTTTTTCGATTGCATGCACGTTTTGGACGCAGTATTCAAACGCCTCGCTGTGCATGTAATAAAACCGCTTTGTCAGCACTCTGTCCTCTATTCTCCGGAAACCCTGTGACTTCCGGTAGAAATACTGCGGCTGATCTATGATGTTGAATCCCGCCTTCTTCATCTCTGGGATGTATTCTTCACCGGCAAACTTCCGGTCATGGCCTACGCTTGCAATCTCAAATCCCTTATCCCGCATCTGTACGAACCAGTTCACACAGTCGGAAATATTCACGGTATCGGAGCTGCACATCGTGAGCCATCCATCATCCATCCAGCCGAAAAGCGGGATTTTATCTTCATCGGCCTTTGCCGCAGCCTGTGAAGCCGGGAAGAAGCCGTGAGTAATCACAATATCAAGGTCAAGCGCCTCATAGTACCCATACAGCGCCGAGGCCGTCAGGTCATAGCGCCTTGACAGGTCTGCACCGCCGTACCACTTCACCGGCAGAGCAGCAAGCTCCTCGAGAGTGAAATTGTACTGCCCGTCAGACTTCCGGAATTTCTCAATTGCAAAGTACGCCTTCTGTGCCTTTGTGTACACATTCAGCGACTTCGCGAAAAAGTCTTTTCTCTGCTGCGGGTCGTTCTGCGCCTGCAAAGCATCGTTCAAGATTTCCTCCGGCCTGATCGTCACGCCATATCCCGGGTTTGCCATCTCATGCACAGCGGGATTTGTGTAGTCAATCGAGCCGTCCTCTCCTTCTTCGGCGCAGCACATGAAAATGAAATACTGCTCGTCTTTGACCGTACCTTGCAGCACCTTCTTGCAGTACTCCAAACGCCGACCGAGAAAAGCCGTTTCGTTGTCGCCAGCCGTGGAAATTCCGATCAACAGCTTATTGCTATATGCCTTCATCATTTCCTTGAAAAGGTTGTATTGCTTCGGCTTTGTGAAGGCGTGCATCTCGTCACAGATGGCAAGATTCGCATTCAAGGAATCCTGCTTGTCCGGGTTCGCTGGCATTGCTTGAATAAACAGCGATCCGCCGCCGAGGTCTTCACATCTGATTTCATGGCCGTGAGTATCATCCTTGACCTTGAAATGGCCGCCGTCCTTCATGTTCTCGCCCATGCGGTCAATGTTCTGCCGCAGGAAATCGAAGCTCTCCATGGACTGCTTCAAAGCTGCCGAAACGATGTAGCACTTTGAGCCGGACATCCTGTACCAGATTGACAGCGCCCACGATAGAGCCGCTGCAAATGTTGATTTTACATTCTTTCGCGGTATGTAGATCAGCGCCTCGTGAAATCTGCAAATATTTGTACCCTTGCCGTAAAAGCCGACAAGGTTGTATATGATGAACTTGTGAAACGGCATGAGCATGAACGGCTTGCCCCGCAGCGGTGTGCCGTCTATTGCCTCGCCCTGCGTGTGGCAAAGCGTGGTTTCGATCAGATTTATGCAGAAGTCCGGAGGTGCGTTTCTGAACTCATACTCCGGATTCTTCAAATCCCGGTAAAAACGATCAACGGCGAGTTTCAACCAACTGCAAGCAATCTTTTTGCCACTCCGGATGCTATCGGCATATGCCAGAACTTCTCGCTTGTGGCATTTTCCATGCTTACCCACCTAACTCCTCCAACGCCTTCACAAGGGCTGATTTCTTTTGCGGATTCTTCACGGCTGATTCGTTGATTCGTTTCAGGGAGGAAGGTGTCAACCCCAGCTCTCGCCACAAGTCGCGGATCTTGCCGTCAAGGTCGTTTATCATGCGGAGGATCGGATTCTGTTCAAGATTTGTCGAGCCGTTCTTGTTCGTGTGCGGAATGACTATCTTGCATCCGGTTCGTTCATACTCCGCTTGTGCTTTATCCCGCTTTTCCATAGCGTCCGCGAGATTGTCAATCGGCATCATGAAATAGTCCTGATATGTGCCAGCATCTTTGCAGGCTTTGATTATGATTTCTTTCCACTCGGATGCAAGCATTAAAATCACCTCAACTATCTTGCCGAGATTTTTCTTTCCACTTCGTCCCTCAACTTGCTGTCCTCAATGAATTTTCCGTGTAGTGACGTAACGTCTGTCAGGCCGTCGGACTTTGCTCCACGCGCGGAGACACAAGCGTGATCTGCAACGATATTGACATACACGTTTTCACTTCCGGTCGCAAGCCGTATGCACTCAGAAATGTCTTCTGCAAGTTTTTCCTGAAGTTGTAATCTCTTCGCACATAGATCAACGATCCGAGGGATCTTGCTGAGGCCTATAACCTCAAACCGGTTCGGTTCGACTTCTCGCGGTATATAAGCGACCGTGACAGTCATATTGTACATGAGCGCAAGGTGATGCTCACAGTGTGAAAATACATTTTCTACCTTCTTGACAACAAGCGGCGCTGCTGATACAACAAAGCGTTTTCCGTACATCTTTGCTATTTCATCGTTCGTATATTGTGTTCCCTCGAGTAGTTCTTCCCAGTACCCCGCAACTCTTCTCGGCGTATCTGCAAGCCCTTCCCGGTCTACGTTTTCGCCAAATGCGGACAGAAGATCCCGGACTGCGGCTTCCGCTTTTTTACGATCAAACACCTTACACGCCCCTTTCGTCCGGATTCCAGATGATTTTATGCAGTTGAACTTGCACCCGAATTTCTTTTTTTATGCCAGAGTCGCGCATTGATTTCAGAAATTCAACAAGCTCTTTTGGCTCTGCTTTTTTGAAGATTGGACTGATAAATACGGCTGCATTTGTCTTGATTTTTGATAGCATATCCTGAATATCCGCAAAGTCTGATTTCTCGCAAACAATTTTCAGCACATCGCATTTTCTCAATGTGTTTATCCTGTCGATGCTCATTTTTTTGTTCTCGCCGGAGCTGATCGCCTTATAGTCCATGGTTATCACTGTGTTATCGTTTTGGAACTGTCTTACATCCACAGAACCATTTGTTTCGATATTCACCAAGAACCCACGCTCACAAAGAGCTTTGACAAGAGATGCGGATTCGGGGTTGATAAGCGGCTCACCGCCTGTCAGCGTTATGTGAGTATTTCCGATTTTTCTTACCTTGCGGACAATTTCGGCAATGCTCATTTCTTTTCCGTCTTTTGCGTTTAACGCATAGCCGGTGTCGCAATATGAGCAGCGCATGTTACATCCGCCGAGCCGGATGAATGTTGCAAGGCATCCGGTAAAAATCCCCTCACCGTCAATGCTGTCAAAAATCTCAACAACACGCATTTTCAATCCCTCTCATATTCCGCGATATTTCCGCCAGACTCCTGCACGGTAACTTTGTAGCATTTCTCTCCGAGCGTGTCGCAAATCCACTTTGCAATATTCTCGGCTGTCGGATTGAAGTCGAAAACTTCGTTGAGATAAGCATGGTCGAGCTTGCCGTGAATAGCGTCCTTGATATGCGTGAAATCCAGCACCATTCCATTGCTGTCAAGCTCTTTGCTTTGCATGTAAATCTCGATGATCCAGTTGTGACCATGCAGATTACTGCACTTGCTCTCATAGTCAAGATTGAGCCGGTGTGCGCCGCTGATCTCGAGTGTCTTTTTTACTCTGTACATTACCACAACTCCTCCGGACGAATTGCTCTGTCATCTATGTAGACATCTGCTTCAAATTTTGGGGCTACTTCGTCAAATATAAGACCGTGTACTTCACATAATTTTATTGCTTCATCAAGATAATTTCCTTTTCTTGCAGAATGCAATACAATTTTGTTTCCAGATTCTTGCAACCGAAGCAGATATTCAATTGCAGATGTATCAACTTTTCCTGTTATCGGAAAAACAGACCTCTTTGTAATTGTTTGGTCAAAATCAACTGCAATTGTCATTTTTCCAGCCCTTTATAATCTCAATTGCTTTTAAGCAATCTATGCCTTCTTTTCCTTTGTTTTTTACATAATCGTCCATATTACGAACAACGTTTGATTCGTAGAACTCGATATACTTTGCTTTTTGTTCTGGCGTAAATTCCATTCCTGCTACAATAAACGGAATTGCTTTTCTAAAACAAGCTTTACAGCTTAGGCATTCAGCACCATTCACAGGATGATAGCAAGTAAAAGAGCTGTAAAAGACATCTTTAAGACATCCGCCGTTCTTAACGTACATCTCGCAAAGCTCTCTCTTGCTTTTGTTTTTGTACGGCATACTGATTTTGATTTTTCTGCCAGGCTGTGACTGTTGATCTTCGTAGAGGTATTGCATTACATCATTCAAGAGATCTGCAAATTTCTGTGTCTTGTCGTTTATTCGATCACCATCTAATGCACCAAGGCAGATTTCAACATTTTCAAAAAATGTTGCATTTGCTGCAATTGCATATAGATAAAGATTTCTAAGTGGAATGATACTGTTTTTAAGAGAAAACTGATTTAAAAACGGAAAGTTAATAATCTGTACATCAACCGGAAGTCGTTTGATTTCTTCGTTACTGTACTCAGTGCCAAGGTTGACATAAATCTTTACATCCGGTTTCCATAGCTTATCAATAAGCCAGCTATCCATTCCTCCACTATACAAAAGAGCTTTTTTCACAGATTGTTCACCGCCCATTTCTGATATTTAATCCACTCCGTATAGTTGATAAGAGCGATCTTTCTTGGATCTGCAAATCGTTTTCCTTTGGGAACATCGTGCTTCGTCATCGTATTGCCATTGAAGTGATATACAAATCCAAACCGGCTTCCAGTTGTCCATGCCGTTGAATCAACACTGTCAAAATGGTATTTTGCAAGCAATGATAAAGCCGTGAAACCTAATCCATGAATTCTAGAATTTCTTCTATGAGCGTTTGAAATAAACCAAGGAAATGCCGCATGATATTTTTTATACGCTTCACTATTTTTGCCAGCTCCTACTATACCGCCGAGTGCGACATAACTGTACTCTTCGCACATCTTTAAAAATTTATCTTTTCCTCGTGATGGATGCCACACCGGAATACATTGCTTTCCAGTTAACCTCTCCAATCTCGCACGATACTCCAAAACTTTCGGATATCCTACAACGCTATCAATATCAAGCTCAAAAAATTTCTCGATATGGTTGCGGTTGATAAAATCGGCATACCTCTCGATGTACTCTTCCCATACAACATGGCTCTTGCTTGACTGCATAAACGTAAATGCACCAGAATCAAGCATGAAATCGCCAAACAGAGGAAGAAGCCGTTCTGTATCTGCGTCCGCATAGTAAAAAGATTCAAGGATATAGGGTTTGTGCTCGATTATGGCCTTGTCAAAGCCCCCCTATATTTTTCTTCTCGTTGAACGGTATCACGCCCGCCAGAAATATTCTCATTTACAGAGCTAAAGCCCCCCCTATCAGGCTCGGGGCAACGTACTGCGGAAATATCGTATTCCCCGCGAGAAATATTTTCATCTACTTCACCATTTTCTTTGCAGGGCGAAGCCGTGTGAACCCAGTGTCTCGACTCCCCCCCCCGCTAAAAATATCCGCATTCTCTTTTATCCTCCGGAACGGTTCGGGGCATCCAGTACCCCCCCCCGGCTATCGCGAGAAAAATTTTCATAAGTTGCTTTCCGCCCATTTCTGGAATTTTAACCACTCTTTATAGTTATTCTGTGTGAGGCCGTTCATATCTTCCGGCTTCTTGCTGTGCAACGATGGATACCACTGACGCATTCCGCTGCCGGTGAAGTAGCAGGCATTTCCCATTCTTCTGCCTATCGTCCATGTAGTGGAATCAACAGAATCAAATCTCACTGTGTAAAAGGTTGAAGTGGCTGTATATCCTAAGCCATGAATCCTCGCGCCGCGCTTGTGCGCAATTTTTATCAACTGCGGCATCAAACTATAGTACGCCTGATATTTCTTGCTGCTCTTCTTTGCGCCTACAATGCCGCCCAAAGAAACATAGCTGTATTCATCGCACATCTTATGGAAATTTTCTATCCCTCGAGACGGATGCCAGACCGGTATACATCGTTTTTTTGTGATGCGTTCCAGCTTTGCATTCAGCTTCAGAACGCGATCATATCCGATGATATTATCAATATCCATCTCAAAGAAATAGTTGATATTGTTGTCAAGAATGAATGCCGCATACTGCTCAATCAGCGCGTCCCAATTCATTTCATTCTTGCTCATGCTACGGAACGTAAATGCCCCGCTATCAACAAAGAATTGCTTCGTCTTCGGAATCAACTCTTTTTGCCATTCTTTGAAGCAGTAGAACGATTCCAGAACATACAACGGAGGGTTTGCCATGACGATTTTTTGCTGATTGCTTGTACCAGCCAAGAACACTCTCATGCTTCAAATGTCTTGCCACAATGCGGGCATGTTATCATCTTCGGCGGCTTCTCCTTTTCCGGGGCATCCGTGAAAAGCTCGTCAAGCACAGCAGGATCAAAGCCGTGAGCTTCATCATCGCCAAATCCGAACAGTGACATATCGATTTCGGATTCAGCTATCTTTGCAAGCTCCCCTTCCAGCTTCATATCATCCCAGATCGCAAGCTCGGCGGTCATGTTGTCTGCCAGCCTGTATGCTGTCGCCTGTTCTTCGGTGAGGTCTGCGGCAACGTGAACCGGGATCATTCTCCACTTTTCATCGCCGGTCTCTTCAAGCAACCTCTGCGCCGCAAGCCATCGCGTGTGGCCTGCAACGATCACGCCGTCTTTGTCAAGCACAACAGGCTGCCGCCATCCGAACTCGCGGAGGCTATTTGCAACAGCCTCGATTGCCGGTTCGTTGTTTCGCGGGTTATCATCGTATGGCTTAATTTCCGAAAAATCTTTGTATTCGTATTGCATTTTTAGCCCCCATTTACTTAAAATTTGATCCGCACACAAACAGCCCCGCCCCCCCGGTACCCATCCGCTTTGATTTTTCACCCGGAATAGGGGGGTATACCCTGGAATAGCTCTCATTTACGCCAAAATGAGCTGTACGGCCTGTCTGTGCTTTTCATGGTAAAGCTACACCCCAAAATCAAACGCCCCGCAAATGAGCGTTTAAGCGCCTGTTTCGCGATGGTACAAAAAAAGAGGCTACGAACAGATCATCTCTGCTCATAGCCCCTGTTGGCTGTCTCCGCTGTGCCAGTTCACAGCGTCACGACTTTGCACTATCCTGTTTTCCTTCGGTGTGCCGCACCGATCGCTTGATCTCTACCACGACAATTTCGCCGCGAACCAACTTCACTTCTGCTGTGTTGCCTTTGTGAAGGATCTGTGCTATCTGCTTATCGACTGCCGGTGTAAAGCTGATCGGCTGCAAGTTGCTCACTCCTTGTACTTATCCGGGATCTCGATGCCGTACTTCCTCGCCGTCCTGCGCAGGAGGTCGCGCCCCTTTGCGGTCAGCTCGTTCGTGTTCCGGTCATGGAGCTGATCGTGGACTGCATTGCACAGTGAGATCAGATTCCAGTCCGAGAACGCATACTCCGGAAATTCTTTTCGTGGGAAGATGTGATGCACCGTGCTTGCGGGAACTCTGCGACCGTACCGGAATGATTCTCGGCACAAGTAGCCATCCCGCCGCAGGATTGATGCACGTTTCTTCTTCCACTTCGTAGATAAATAAAAACTACTTGTTTTTTTCATAGTACACTTTTATAATTTTTCTGTCAATAGTTTTTTGGAAATCAGTGACAATGGACAAAATTATTTTTTGCTTTGCAGTTCGCTCAACTTTTCTCGGAGCGCTTCGTTCTCGGCTTTGAGGATCGCAATTTGATCCTTTTGCAGCCTTTTGATTTCTTGATGCCTCTGCCGGTATCGCCGGTGTTTGATCTTCTCAAAATCGGCGTAAGCATCCGGCCTGCATTCGTCACAGTATTTCTTCCGGATGAGGGAATAGAAATCATCCAACATGTAGTTGCCGAGGAATTTTCCGCATATCTGGCAGTACCTATCGCCGCGCATAAGCACTCCCCTCCCCCGCAGATACAGTCAAGGTTTCCGGCTCGTAATGGTTGAGCCGCAAACGTGCTATCTGATCCGCCAAGCCGATGATCTGGCTCTCAACTCTTGCCGCCTCTGCCGATACCATCCGACGCATATCCTCGGACGTTGGACTGCAACCGTCAACAAAAAAATCGTACTGCCGATTCATGCCACCTGATTCCCACGCGCACCGGAAGGATTTTACAAGCTCGTCCGGACTGCACAGATCAATGTCAATCAGCATCCGGTTCAGCTCGTCAAGCCGTGCCTGTGCCTTCCCGATTTCCCGGCAGAGCTTTTGCAACTGCCGGGATTCAAAGACTGTTGGTTTAGTCCGTGCCGGTTGTGGCTTGAAGGTGTGGTAGATCGTCAAGAGAGACGCACCGACCGCGAGGAAAAGCCCTGTCATGGTTTTGCCTCCTCTCTGTACTGCTCCGGCAGATCATCCGTCAGGCCGATCAGATAGTCAGCTGACACGCCGAGCGCAACAGCAATCTTCCTGAGCGTTTCTGCATGCGGTGTTTTCCGGCGGTTGCAGATGTAGTAAGAGATCGTTGACGGCTGAATGTTTGCCTTCCGTGCAAGATCAGACTGCGACATGTCCGACTTGTAAAGCAGATACGTCAGCCGGGATGCAAAGACCTGTGCAGTCTTGTGTTTGTCAATATCCATCGTTTTCCCCTCCTGCTTTCGCTATTTGTATTTCGGCCACAGCTCCACCCCGCAGCGGGAGGCGAGCTGCCTCGCCGCTTTGGTGAATGTGCTGTTGCTTGCCACGATTGCCCGGGATGCGTTGTAATACTGCCGTGCCGCGATCACTTCTTGCACTGCCTTAACGCCGACCGGCTTCTGGTAGTGTTTGCACTGCACAACACATTTCCGCATCCAGAAGTCACGGGCGATTATATCCGCGCCGAAGTCTCCGGACTTGCCGACATGATCGACCGACCAGAACCACGACCAGCGCATTTTGGCAGCGACGCGCTTTTCATACTCCGTGCCGGTCATGCTTCATCCTCTGCTTTTGGCATGTCGGGAATCGGCATCCAGTATGTAACACTGCTATTGCAGCATCGCAGAACAGCGTCAGAGCATTTACAATAAAACTCGCCGTTTCCGTATGGAAGAATCTTGAATTCGCCATTGATTACGCAAAGATATTTGCCGTCTTTCTTCGGCATCCTCTCGCTGCACGGAATCCAGCCGGATGTGCGGGTGTTCCATGCCTTGATTAAATCTTCTTTGCAAGTAATCTCTTGTTGTGAAAATGTCGCAAGGCAACCACGACAGATCACAACATCTTCGCCAAAGCCTGAGAACGATTCTAATTGCAAATCCGTTTCTCCACAGAACGGACACGGCAGTAAATCAATTTTCGACTTTTCCATTATCTCCCTCCTCGATATACCGCAGATAGCATTCCGCATGGTATCTTCTGCCGTCTGTGCAGATCACAGTGTCTGCGTGTTCACTGATCGTGTTCTGGCAATATGCACATGCGTTGCTTTCTTCTTTCAGCGCAATCGCGCTTCCGACACCAACCGCCAAGAAAAGAAGGATAATTCCGATAATCACAACCGTCTTTTCACTCACTCAGAATCCCTCCAATGCTCATTGAGCCATTCGGCGCACCTCTGGGCGGCTTCTTCGGTGCTGAAATATATAGACGGCGTTTCGTGAATTTCCTGAAAATCAACTTTCCATTCGTTATCCATATGGTTATACCACACTGTAAATTTATCGTCACCATTGTCCCAATCCGGCACATAGTCCCGATCCAGATACCACTTGCAATGCAGCATCATTGCGATGAGCTTGCACTTGTCAGCGAATTCTTGTGCATATTCATTCGTGTGGAAGGCGTTGAAATCCCCGCGCATAGTCCCGTTACAAATGTTAGATTCATCGCCAATAATCGCAGATCTATGATCAACATAATATAGTGGTTCATGATTATACACCGGAAAATCCGGAATCTCCGGTTCATCCTGCATCTCTGCAAGCTTCGATTTCAGATTCTTGATCTCGTCCAGAAGTCCGATCATCTGCTTTTCCGCAGATTCAAGCCGCTTTTCCAGTTCTTCTCTTGTCATTTCGTATTCCTCCTCTTGATTTCCTCGATTTCATGCCGCCGCATCAGGCCGTTACCACATCCCATACGCCCTTCCCGGCATCCGGTGCTACAGCACCCGCATCCGGCAGTTTCAAAGAGCGTGGGCGCTTCCCGATAGCAGGCGGCAAGCATCAGCTCGGCAAGCTCCCGAATTTCCCATTGTGCACGGTTGCAAGTCCGCAGCTCAAAGAAGTGCAGCAGCTCCCGCGCATTCATTGTGACGATGATCTTCGTACATGCGGCATTCGGCAGGACGAAGCGTGCATCTTCGATTGCTCTTTTCTGCGCCTTTGAGCGTGCGACCTTCGGCGGGTACTTATCGTATGCCGTGTACTCGGTGTAGTACCGCTCTTCGAGATGTTCCGCAATCTGCCGGTATGCCGTGATAGCCGTATACATAGCTCCCTGAAACACGGCCTTTGCAGTTTCGTCAGCCTCGATCTCCGGAGGCGTGACGAACTCAAAGTCTGTCATTTTTACATATCTCTGTGACTGCACGGAGAATGACGCGATCCTGTGCCTTGTGATCTGTGCCAGCAGCGACCGGGAAACGCCGTCAATCGCGAATGTAAATACGGCGTGTTCCAGCGGGGAATCGTGGCCGATAACTGCAAGCCGTCTGCACATTCCCTGCGCGTCCTCCTGCGTCATGCTGTCCATAATCTCCGTTGCATCCGTGTCCGAGTAGCATAGCCGCCCGGCAGCGCCGACAAGCAGCTCCGGGCTTGCCGTGTGCGCGATCAGTTTTACCTTCATTGCTTCTCACTCCTTCCTCTTGCCGTCCATATTTGCACCGCAATACGGACAGAAAAACCATTCAAACTCTGCCGGACTTCCTACTTCAAGAGAAATTTCATTTCCACAGTTTGAACACATCCAGATGCCTTCGTCATCGTTTACGCATTTCCACTTGCCACGCATCACCGACTCCGCGTCAATCCTGTTCATATTCAGCACAATGCTGTACAGCTCGTCAACCAGATCCTTGACCTCCTCCGGCTTTGCCTGTTCGTACCATTCGAGGCTGTCCGCTTCCGGAAGGATCTCTGCAAACTTATACAGCACTTCGGCTCTGTCGATCAAATCCATCAAAGCACCTCCTTTTTCGCCATAGCTGCGACCTGGATCGCTTCACATGCAAGCCGGACTGCTCCTTTGTAGATTTTGCTGTAAAGCTCATCCATAATATACTCATTTCCATCGACCTTTGTCCACTTCCATGTATCTTGCAAGTTGCTTTTCAGCTCCTCCAGTTCATCGACACACTCCTCGAACTCTTCAGCTACCAAAGAAATTTTTTCGTGGTAACTGTGATTCAACCCATGCAGCTTGATCGCTTCTTCCAGCTCCTTATCAACGAGCTTTTCAACATCTTCAAGAACTACGTTCATTCTTCATATCCTCCAATTCTTCCCGCAGTTTCAGATAGCATTCAACGGGGATCGTCTTTTGATTGCAGCACTTTGTAGCGGCTTCATCCATGAGTTTGCAAGCATAGTTTCTGTACCACTCTGCTTTTTTCAGATCGGTTTCCGCATCGTCTTTCAGCCCCGCCCGATACTCATACTTGTACGCATTCAGCATACAAAACCAGTAAACAGGGACTTCACCGTATTTCTCGATCATCTCGGAAATACATTCTTTGTGTCCTTCCTTCTGATAGTGGGAAGGATGGTTCACGTTGTCGCTCATTGCTTTACCTCCTCATTCATAAATGCGGCAATGCACTTTTTACAATTGCCCTCGGCCACTCTATGCCTAACACCAGCCATGGAATCGCCCAGAATATCCATGATGCAGATGTTTTCGCCATTATCATCAGACGAACCATAGAAATTTTCAATGTTCTCCTGCATCCTGCACAGCAAGTCATAAAGATTCGTGTGCAGGAGCTTTTCGCGGTTTGTCATTCTTCTTCCTCCTCAAAAAATGCCAGTTGGTTCGGGTCGGCTTCATCACCGATCCACCAACGGAAAACGGATTCGCCATCCGTCCAGTTGCAACGGTTCGGCTTGCCATCTCACCATCCTCCGGCACGAACGCCCGCAGCCGTTCGATCGCTGTTTTCTCTTTTTGCTTGTCCATTTTTACTCCTTATAGTTGATAATCTTCAAACTTTCGGCATGAATTGAATATAATTTTATTATTGCACCATCTTTGCAATGCTCTGATTTCTTTTGGGGCATTTGGTTTGTCGTATATCATCACATATGGGTTATAGCCAAGATCACGAAGCGTATAGATTCTATACAAGTTTTGCTCCATAGTGCTGTTATAATTAGTGAGACAGTAGACTGTTTTCCTTCTATGATCTTTGATTTTGAATGCATCAGAAAACATTTTGAATTTCTCTTCTAACTGATCGTTCGGATCATCCCACGCAAAATGAAGCCGTTTAATCTTCATCCTGTTAAGATCCTCAACATCTTTATCTGTAGTAAGCCGAATATCTATACCCTGTGTGAAATCTATCCATGCACCAGTATCAATGTATTGCTGCATTAGATCTCGCTTGTCTTTGCAAGCTGTGATGTTTGGATCCAGCACCTTGATCTCACTCTGTCCACACCAGAAATCGGATACATCAGCAACTTTTACAGAGCATCGCCCTTCTTTAGCTGCCACATGGCAGAAGGAACATCCACGAGGACAACCACGGCTTGTCATGCTTACAGCATAATCAAATTGCGGATAGATGCTATAATCAGGAAACATTCTCTCTATCTCCGGTGGGAGTAGCTCATGCTTTTCTTTGTCAAAATGCTCTTTACCATCTTCCCCGAGCGAAATGCAATAGCCTGTACCACCCTTGATTACCTTATCTGCATTCATCGGTGTATATTCTTCTTTGCTATACGCATCTGAAAAGATTTTACTCATGTACACTATGTCATAATGAACCAAGTCACTATACCACCATTCCACGCTGTCACCGATAGACTTGTGATATGCAGATATTCGCATCAAAGCAAGATTTGGAAAATTGTGACCGTCAACATCTATCAATCCAATTTGCGCCAAAATCACACCCCCGAAAATCAGAATAGTGATAGCTGTATCTCTTCTGCTTGTTTTTTGGGCTTGCATGAATCCAATTTTTGAACAATCCTTCTGAGTGTCCAAACGTCTGAAAACCACATCGGCGTGTACCAAATATCAGAACCGTCATCTTTCTCGGTAAGGGGATTCATTAGCGAATCACCGAGCTTTACTTTTGCCGCATAGCCCTGCAAAGATAGCTGCACATAGCACATCATAGCTGATACTTGTGACAAATCCTGCGCATACAAGCATATATAGTCTTGTGCGTTAAGACCTGTGTGCGCGATTGCCCTCCGGTATTCGTGCGCCGCTGCAATCAGTAGCGCCCCGCCGCCGCAGGCACAGTCACAAACGGAGATCGGCTTGACGTTTTCGACAGTGTACTGCTGCTGTCCGAGCTGCATTTTCGCCATCATCGCGCACACGTTGTAAGGCGTGAAAAACTGCCCATGCCAGTGTGAGCCAAGGTCGAGCTGCATGTATAGATCACCAAGCAAATCTTGTTCCGGATTCTGCTCCAACTGCCGGACAATTTCACCGAGGATTTTCGGAAACACTTGCATTTCTTCCTTCGTGTATTTGTGAACAATGTCCATGTAGGCGGCTTCACGCTTCTCCCGGAATCGGCCGTCCACCGTGTTGGAAATTGACAATGCAAACATCGTCATGCTGTCCTGCCACAGCTCCCAGAGCTGATGCGCCCCGCATAGCGAGTTATACATCTTGACGATTCCTTTGTATTCCTGTTTGGTTACTGTGCCTCGTGCCATTACCAGTTTACCGCCTTGTTGACTGCATCCTGCTGTTGCTCCTGAGATTGGCGCAAGTATATCTGCGTGATGTTTACGCCGCTATGCCCCAGAAGATCGGCAAGTAGTGCGATGTTATTATTCCGCTTCAAGAATTGGATCGCAAAGAAGTGACGGAAAGCGTGTGGATGCATAACCTCTTTCGGGATGTCGTACCTCACAGCAAAATCCTGTAAAGCCTGAGACATTCCTCTCGATGTCATCGGTTTTCTTGTTTTAGCCGTGCAGATGATGTGATCTGCATCGTCAAGCTCTTCCATGTAATCGCCCATATCTTCGACAAGCGATTCCGGGAAATAGATCGTCCGCATGTGTCCTTTGCTGAACATCGTGACGCTACCGTTCAGAACGTCTTTCTTTGTAACGCGCAGCGCCTCAGATATACGCATCCCAGTTTTTGCAAGAAGTTTTATAAATACGATGTATCTTAGGTTCCCGTCATCTTCAAGCCCTTTCAGAAGCCGCTCATACTGTTCCTCCGAAATGATGTTGTCAACATGCGTTTGCTTCTGTTCTTTCACCTGTTTCAACTTGATTGGTATTTTTTTATACTGACAATACCGCATCATAGCCGTGATCCTGCTGTTCACGGTTTTAGGTTTGAACTTTTCAAGCAAAGCCTTTTTAAACTCGATAAGATTTGCTTTTGTCACTTCATCGAACATCGCAGCATACTTTTTCACACCTGTGATATAGCTATCAATCGTATTCTCGGAAACTTCATCCTCATAGAGATATTCCTTGAATCCGTCAATGTCAATCATGTTTCAGCCGCTCCTTCTTTGCATGGATGGCTTTTGCTAAATTCCAGCCAGCCTCAATTTCTTTTCTCCACTTTTCGCTGTGTATCGTTCCGGCTTTTCTTCCTGCCTCTTGCCTTGACTTCAAGTGCTTTTCGCAGAAGCAAAACCCTTGCACCGTTGCTTCACCACAATACATACAGACCCCAGCAGCAAGCCTTTCTCTGAATGCATCTCCGCAGCGCTGCCTTGATACTTTTTCTTTCTCTCGGCGCTTTCGGCGCTTATTCCAACACTCTGTGCAAAGTTGCCCATGCTGTGCCTTATGGCTGCCGCATACAGTACAGATGCCGGACGCTTTGCGTTCTTCTCGCTGCTGCTTCCGCTTGCCTTTCCGATTCTCCTCATACTCTGATTGCTTATCCTTGTACTTGAGGTTTCTCAGTGCGATCTTTTCGAGACATTCTTCGCAGTTGACGTGGTTGTAAAAAGCATTGTTCACTTTGCACATCGGACAGATGCCGTGTGCTTTATACCAATCACGATATGAGTCCGGCATTTGCGCACCTCCTCACATAGCCCGTAGCAGCCCCGCAGAGGCGCGGCAAAAATAGTGGTATACTTTACCGCTGAAACCTCGTCAGGGGCATTGTGGGCGATTCTCGCGGCTCTCAGCATGCTTCAAGCCTGTATCTTCTCAAAACCGGGCTGTTTTCGCTGTCGTAGTACGAAAGTAGCAGCTCCGGCTTGCCGTCCGGGCAGATGATCTCCGCCTCGCAGTCAACCCCGTTTGCCGTGAGATAGTCCACGACTTCAACAGTGATTTCGACCACATTGTCATCGTCTCCCCGGGTCTGGTAGAGCGTCCCCCTGCCGGTGTCGTACCGGTCGAGTATGTGCCGGATAAGATTTTCGGTTGCGAAAAACATCATTCTTCATCCTCCCCCTGCAAGCTGTCAATCGCCGCAAATACAGGCCGCAAGCTCTGAAGCATAGCGTATTTGCGCTGAAATGCCTGCAACTCCATGAGCGCCTTTGCAAGCAAGGATTCCCGCTTGACCTCCACACTCATGATGTTTCCGGTGCTCTCGTAGCCGCACGTTGCCGCCGTGATGAAGAATGCCCTGACCTGCTGCTGCGGGGGCTTATCCTCTGCCGTTTCCGCTTTGATGCAGATGCAGTTGATAAGATGCCGCGCCTGCTGTTTGCGCCATTCCTCTGCGGCTGCCTCGTTGTCCCACTCGAAGGCATCATGTAGCGGTGCATCCTCCGGGCGATTTGCGTCAACGACACGCTCCGCTGTCAAGCCGCCTGTTCGTTCGAGGGTTTCAAACTGCTGACCGGCTGCGTCAGCGTTTGCCTTGATTCTCGAACCAATCTTCCATTCGTAAACCATTTTCATCCTCCTTGTTTTGGTTTTTTTAGGCTTTTCCAAGCCTGCCATGCCTTGCCTCACCTATTCCGGCCGTACCAGGCCACGCCTTGCCAGCCATGCCGCGCCTGCCAAACCTTTGCACAACATGCCGTAGCACGACATACCTTGCCTGCCGAACCCGACCGCGCCGAGCCTGACCGTGCCTATCCATGCCAGCCGAACCGCGCACCACCTATCCTTGACGTGCCTTGCCTATCCTGCCTCACCCATGCATGCGCTGGCTATCCTAAACAAGCCATGCCTGCCGCACCGAGTCAGACCTTGCAGCACCGCGACCCTCCTAACCTTGCCAGCCGTGCCATGCCGTTCCTCACACAGCCCTGCCTTGACGCACCATGCCAGCCATGCCGCGCCAGAGCTTGACTAACCTCTCCGCACCCGGCCTTGCCAGCCAATCCAGACCTTGCCGAAGCATGCCAAACCTCGCCTCGCCTCACCATGCCAGCCAAGCCATGCCGTGCCTCGCCTTACCGTGCCGTGACTGTCCGTGCCCTGCCAGCCGTACCATACCCCGCGCAGCCATGCAACGCCTAACAAAGCCGCAACGCACCTAAACTGCCGGGATCAGTCCGTTTTGACGTGAAACATTCCGAACTGTCCGTCACGCTCCGGCCGCCACTCGCCAACGCCGCAGACCATACCGCCCGCATTCAGGATATTCAGGATGTTTTCAAGCGAATACTGACCGTTGACGTTGTACTTGATGCGGAATGTAGTGCGCCAGTTCTTGAACTCGCCTCTGTACCGGATGTCCGCCGTACCCATGCCGATTTTTACCATATCCTCGCGCATTTCCGGCGTGTCGGACACGATCTCGGCCATGTCCCCGAAGTCGGATTCGATGAAGAACACGCCGCGCAGGCTCATTTTGTCCTTCGTCCAGCCCATGCGATAGGCCGCAGAGATTGCCGCCTGTTTGAATGCCGTGACCGGGAATCCGAACCGTGCGCCGTTCTGAATCGCCTGCACGAACAGCTCCTTGCAGTCATCTTCGTCCTTGCCTGCGGTGTTCGGCATACCGTCCAGCCAGTACATCGACTGAATGAAATCGTCAACCGGGTTCTTGACTTCCTTCTTCTTGCCCTTCGCCTTGCCCTGCTGTGCCTCCAGCATCATGCGCTTTGCCTTTTCGCTCCATGCATGCATAATCAGCGGGGTATCGCCGATCAGCGTTACTTCCACCGTGCTCATCTCGATGGGCTTGATTTCTACTGTCTCAATCTTCTTCGTTGCAGCCATTTTCTTTTCCTCCTGATTTTTTTGATTATTTTGATTGAATCCGGACTAAACATCCGGGACTATCCGTGTATATCTTCGACACACATAACAACGCAACCTGTGAATCGTCATGATATGCAAGGCCATTCAGCGCATCACAAATCGCCTTTGCCACGTTGTCAGCGTCCGGCTTTTTGGTCGGCCTGATCTCACCGGCAAGCATGCGCTCTGCCTTGACTTTGCTTGTGCTTTTCGGGATGCCGTACCCGGCAATGATCTTGACCGCGACCGGCACGCCTGCGGGAATCGGTTCTGCATCCGGGAACTCGGCGCGATACGCCTGCCGGACGGCATGTTCATAGTTCGCTGTTTTGTCCGGCGTGTAAGCGTGTCCGGATCTTGTGAAGCGCGGCCTGCCTTTGCCGGTCGGCTCTCCGGGAATCATGAAAAATTTTATGTTTTCCATGCTTTTTTACCTCGTTTTTTCAACATATCGTTTTTAACGAAATTTTAACGCGATTTAAGCGGGGGTTGTTTTAGGGGTATAGTTTTACTACCCGACCCATGAAAACGCCATACAGAGCATCCTGAACGCTCTCAGACGTATTCAACCGCTTGACTTGTATTTATTCCTGTATTTGCTCCACCTGTGAGCCGTCTCCTTGATCCTGACAGCCCGGTCAACGGAATCACGATCTGCAAGCGCCTGTTGTACCCGCTGCCGGTGCTCCTTGATGTAGTCGGCATTGCGTTTTACCTCATAAGCCTTCCAAGCATCGCAGTCAACACGGCAGTCCGGCGACCGCCTCGGGCAGTCTTTGGCGCAGGGATGGTCACGTTTCATCGCGGAATTCCTCCCATGTCGGCATCCGGAGCGTCAGTTCGTCAAAGTTGATGCCGTATTTTTCGGCCATGTGCGCCTTTACGCTGTTGAATGTGACCTCTTTGCCCATCATTTCGCCGATTTCCGACATGCCGCAGACCCATTCGTGAATCTGTTGGATGCGCTTCTTGCCGTACCCGTTAAGCGATAATGCATAGAGCACAAGCGCTTCGGTGCTTCTGGCAATGCTCGGCGCATTGGCCGTCAGTGCGTTATACGCGATTTCAAGGCGCTTTTCTTCGAGCTGCTTGTCAATCTCTGCCTGTGCCTTCCGGACTATGGCAGAGGATGTGAACGATCTCATTCTTTCGCCTCCTCAATGATCCGCTGAATCACTGCCAGAATCGTGCTGTCCTTTGTCAGCTTTTCCGCGATCTCGGCAAGAATCAACAATATGGTGTCCTTGTCTGTTGTTTTGGCAAGCTGGCAACGCAAAGTCTCAGAATCCTTGATGTTTTTTTGCCATTGTACGCAGTCCCAGAGCCGCTGATTATAAAGCGCCTGTTCATCGGAAAATTGCTTGAATGCGATTCTGTTTTCTTCAGTTGCCTGCTCCGGTGTGATCTCTTTTGCTGTCAGTCGCTTGAATATGTGCCACATCGTGGAATAATACTTGTATTCCGCAGATGGCAGCTCCGGCATGTGAAACGGTTCTCCATGCACAGCCATCTTGAAAACCTTATTTTTCAGATCGCTGTACCTCTGCGTCTCCGTGTATACCGGTATTTCCAATGTTTCATCAACTTCGATCAGCATTATGATTGCACCACCTCTCGAACTCTGCCATTTCTTCTTCTGTCGGTTCGTCCTCCGGTCTGCCCTTGTCAAAGCCAAGAGTACAACCGCATTCAAACGAACACCCTGCAAGATCTTCATATGTTTCGACCCATTCCGGATAAGAAGTCCATCCCCATCGGCATTCCTGGCAGAATTTCATAACAGGATCAATGCAACGTTTCGGTTTTTCATCCATGGATTCATTCACTCACTTTCTCAATCAAACGGAGTTCCTTCAAAGATGCTGGAATTATCTCTAATATCTATTTCATTAACATCCCTGCGTTCTGATTGATAAACCTCATACCATTTGACGTTCCAATAGTATTTGCCGGTATCTTCGGTTTTTTTTCTTGTGCGAACTATAAATTGTTCTCCGATTCTATACCGGATAGCAGATAAAACACGCTGCATATCAATGCGCATTTCATAATCCGCATCTAAAACCTTATACGATAAAACTGCGAGAAATTTAATAATTTGTTTCGCATCAAAAAACGCAGCAGAACATTCACGTGCTCCATCAGTCCATCTACTAAAATAAACCGTTATGTACTCTTGCCCGTTATCTCTTTGCTTTTGTATATATGCGCTGACAAGATACATTCTTTCGATTTTTCCGTCTTGTAATTCTCCGATTTTTTTACTCGCGATCCTTCTTTGTGTCTCAATCTCATTTGTCCTTCGATTATGGCATTTTTCGCAAACCGTGACAATCTGGTCAATATCAGGGTTATCATAATCGAAATTGCTCAGATGATGCGCTTGCAGCTTATCTATGCTACCACAATCGACACATCTGAAGCCATCTTTTGCGAATCGCATCGAACGGATCGCTTGCCATTCTGGAGAATCATAAAATTCATTTCTCATTATTTCAACTCACTTCAAAAATTTATTTCTGGCAAGATTGGCGGTGCATATCCGTCAAGATAGTCATGCTCAACGCCTGATTTGTTTTCGCAAATCCTGTTGCTCTTGCTATCATAGCAGAGATAAATGCCATTCTTGCCTTCAAGCAGAATGCCCTTCAATCGGTTTTTAAGAACATTCAGCCGCCGTGCATATGCCTCTTTTCCCTCGTCGTTATGCCGTGTGTATGCAAGCACCATATCAGCCAGATTCACGATGTCTTTTGTACCGCTGATACTGTCCTGCGTCAGCTCTCGGCTGGATGTTGGCGCTTTTCGGGGATGCGCCACAAGCATTATGACGATTTTCAATTGCTGTGCTATTGTTTTCAACTTTTTTATCAGGTTTGTTTGCGCCTGATATACGTCCTTATCATCGCCGACACTGAGTAAAGTCATAAGATTATCGAGCACAACGAACCGACAGTCAAGCGCCTGTATTGTGTATTCAAGCTGCTGAATAAAATGTGCCGTTTCGTTTTCGTCCGTGCTGTCGGTTTTGATCGGTATATCTTCCCAGATATACAAGCCCTTATCACGCATCCACTCACGAATCGCATTTCTTGTGACATTTTCATCCACAAGCCTTCGGCAGATCTCACCGTCAGGATTGATGACTTCTGTGATTCTTGATGCACCAGCAATAATGTATGAAATTTGCTCAGTCACAAGATCGTTTGACAACTCTCCGGAATAAATCAACGTTCTGACACCCTTTGAAGCAATATTGACAGATAGCTGTGTAGCAAAATTAGATTTGCCATCGCCGCTCCATCCGGTCAATATGCAAAGCTGCCCATAAGCAAAGCCGCGAATCGTGTTGTCAAGACTTGCTATGTCTGTTTTGATTTTCGGCATGTCGTCAGAATAGCTCCATTCCACATCCGCCATGCACCGAACAGGAAGCCGCCTCGCGTCAACTGCGTTTTCAACACATTGCCGAAGAATTTCATAGCTATTTTCATAATCGCCGCCATCTTGAAATGTCTGCAATATCTCATTTGCGTCCTTGCATTTCAGGTAATCAGCAATTCTGACCGCTTTGATTTTCATTTTCGGAAATGCTGAAATAAAACCGTCCACAAGCGTGATCTTGCCTTTTTCACAATCGCCAAAAATGATGATTTCATCGAATTTCTCAACGAATCCTCGGCAATCCTCAACCCATCGGAAATTTTTTGCACCTCCGGGAACACTGACGGCATTTTTGATTCCAGCAGCGGCAAGCGACAAAGCATCTATTTGGCCTTCTGTTACAATCAGAGATCCAGACTGTTCGCACAACCACATCCCATACAGAATATGTCTTGTGTTCGCCTCGAACCATTCTTTTGCTCCCTGTGACTTTTCTCCGCGCTTCGGCTTTGCAAATGCTGTATTCCGGTATTTGATACATTGCAACTGTTCCTTATCATCGAAGAACGGAAAAACCAGAATCTTTGACTGCCCGGAATAGGTTGTGATCCTGTATCGCTCGACAATTTCTGCCGGTATGCCGCGCTTGAAAAGATGCGTCACGCTCTCCAATGTTGCATTCCAAGTGTCGATATTAGAAAACGGATCGCCTGAAAAATCTTTGTATTCCTGTTTGCTGTTATCCGGCAGATCATAGCCGAAATCCCTTGCAAGTTGCACGAATGCGCCGTGTGCATCGCATGTAGAGCGCTGACAGATGTACTGTCCTGTCTCTGTATTGACTGAGAATGTCCATTTGTCTCCATGATCGCCGCCGTTGCAGTATGGACACAGTTTCCATTCAAGCTCTTTGCCGTGTTCGCGGGTGTCACCACCGAGATGCAGCCGCAGTCCGTCAAGATCTTCCCGCTGAAACTGATACAATGCACATCACCTCACTCTGGCCCGATGAAACCGAGATAATTCGGATCCATTTCTTTTTCGTATGCTGACTGTGTGTCCGTCTGCGGCGTGCCGCCATCAGGCGGCAAAGCCGCAGACATAACTTCTTTCTCGGAAGAGAAAGAAGTTATTACTTCTTTCTCTTCTTCTTTCTTTCTTTTAGGCACGGTCGTTTTTTCGTCAACGGAATTACGGTCGTTTTTTCGTTTTTTTGATTGTTGAAAACTCTTTTTTGACCGATTTTCCTTGTTTCTTTGACAGATTTCTTCATAATTTGAAATACTCTGCCTGATTTCGTCACCATATGTGCCTATCAGAATGTCAAGAAGCGCATCCTCCGAATGGTAATCCTCGCCGTTTGCAATTGCATACAAGGCAGTCAAAAGCTCCCCGCGCTGCTCCATCGTCAGCTTTTGGATCGTGTTTCCCCACGCTTTGTTGAACAGGATGTGATTTGCAAATTTTCCTGCCATGCGATCACCGCCTTAAAACGGAATATCGCCGTCAGAAATAACCTCGAAATCCTCCATGCCGGTGAGCTGCTCGGATGCTGTGTTGTCAGACGTTGCTTGTGCCGGAGCTGTTGCAGATACCGGAGCCGCGCCCTTCAGCCCCTTGTGCGCAGGCGTTTCCACATCTCCAGAACGCACGCGATCAGCACCGACAAGCCATCTGCACTCACAACGTGTTCCGGATTTACCGTCCCATTCCCAATCGACAAGGCCAAATGCACCGCCGACCTTCTTACCCTTGAATGAATCGGTACTGAAGCGCTGTGAAGGGTCGATCTTTTGCGGATTGCTGTCATTGATCGCCGTGATCGCACGCTTGAATGATGCAATATCCTTTTTGTGCTGCTCTTCGTCAACGCCAGACTGCGGAAGCCAGATATTGAAAACACCCTTCCATTTTGCCTGCTCCTTGTACTGACCGGAACAGTTGTACTCATACAGCTTGCCAAAATAGCCCTTGAATTCGCCCTCATCAATGTCAAACATGACTTTGATTGCTGCCTTCGATGCACTGAATCTCTCGACTTTTGCATTTGTGATCTTCAGCACATACGCTCCTGGAACAAGTTCCTTCGGCTTGTTTCCCGTGTTGATTTCAACATCGTTATAACCTTCGATTCCTTCCAGAAATTCTGCCATCTTTATTCCTCCTCATGATGGTATACCGTTTCGCATCACTTTTCGGATGCTATCGGCTTTGATTTGTTGTTGTTCTTCCGTGAGATACGGGAACATTTCACGGACAGTTGCTAAAATCGGATCGGATTCTGTTCATGTATCCGCTGCCGGTTCTTCCTGCTCTACCTGATTCATTCCGTAATACTCTCGGATTGTATCATCTACCATTTTCAAGTCGTTGTCGATTTCGAGCGGGAACATTTCCATCGGTGATTTTGCTGTAGTGCTCCCGTCCGACTGAGTGATGAACGTATGAGAAATGCCGTCAGTCTGGCAAAGAAGAACAATGCTGAAAAGCCCCTCGACCGTCAGCTTTTCGTCAAGCATCTTGCCGATCGTCTTTGCCTTAATACGTCCATCTGCTGTCGTTTCCGTATGATGCAGGAAATAGACAATGCAGTCTTTTGGCGTATTCTGAATCACGAACTGCACCAGATTGTAGAAATGCAGCGCCATGTCCGTGAACTTACCATATCCCGTGTCTTTTGCTGTTCGGAACATCTCAAAGCACAGAAGATATTGCGAATCATCAATGACATATGCCTTCTTATTTGGCTTTGCAAGCATCTTCTGAATCACATCATATGACGCATTGTCAATGCGCGGCAGCATCTTCCGAAACGGCATAGGCTTAGAAGCCACATTGAAAACGCTGACTTCCTCCGGCTCAAAATTTCTCATGCTGGACGATTTGCCAGCACCGGATTCTCCCAAAATCAGAACTGGAATTCCCATTATTCTTCCTCCTTTTCTACCCGTTCCAGCGGGCAATGATCTCCGACAAACCTCTGCGGGAATGCGCATACCTCGCCATTCAGGCCACATGTATTGTATGTGCGCCTGAAAAATTGGCACTGATAACACGATATATCCGGGTTTCCATGCTTATCGACCGGAAATCCAACCTCGACAGTTGCACGCCCGATCACATACCCGAACACGCCTGAATCAAAGTTAGGCATTTTTCAGATCCTCCAGATATGCGATGATGTTGTCAAGCTCTGCGCAGCCGAACGTGTGAAACAGGACTTTGTTCCGATCCTCTGTATCATCTTCGTACAGATGCACATACCATTTCCGGTGAGGCTCGATTTTGCTGTCGAACCCGTTTTCATAAACGCGCACATCCAGATCGGATACATGCCCGCTGAAGCTCACGAACACATCCGGATAGCCCTCTTCGTCTTGACCTTTGCGGATTGTAGAAACCTCCATAGCAAGTGCCATGATCCGCAGCACCTTTTCCTTTATCTCCCTTGTTTCCATTGTTTTCCTCCTTATTTCGTGATTTTCGGATAGGCTATCCGCTTCAATGCACATTGTGCGCAGCAGATGCCTTCCTCGTCTTTGTACAGATTCCCCGTGCCATCGTCCGGCTCTCCGCAGGTTTCGCAGCACAAGAACTCTTCCGCATCATCAGGCGTGTGAACCGGCGCAGGATAGGCAATCTTCATGATGCAGTCCGCGCACAGCTCGCCGTCCGGCGTATCATACATCGCATCCCACCACCAATCAGAAAAGCCGCAGATTCGTCCGCATCTGTCGCACTCGTACTGAATGCTTGCCGGGATTCCGACCGATCTATCTGCTTCGCTGTAAAGCTGCATTTTTCGTTTCATCCTCTCCATTTGTGATTTGACCGCGCTCAGTCTGAAAAGCATCACACAGCGCTCTGCCGGATCGTTCGTTTCAAGCGCCTTGTGATAGCGCTCCTCGGCCTTCCGGTGCTTTGCCTTGATGATCTTCATGCGGAGCTGGTCTTTTTCAAAATTGGTCATTTCTTGTGTACTCCCTGAATAACTGTTCGCGGTCGAGCTGCTGTCTCCATGCCGCATCCATCACGGCATTGTAGTACATCCGCTGTTCCTGAACCTCTTCATGAATCATGCGCTTGTGCTGCCGCATTTCTTCGCGATAGCTGGCAACTGCCAGAGCCGCAACAGCCGCGCAGCATATCACTCCGACCCAGAACCAGAACATGCACTCGCCTCCTCTTCTCTCTCTGCGATCCACCGCATCAGCAGCGGCTTGTAGATCTCAAACTCTTTCTGCCGCATCTGGATGCACACCCCGAACGGATATACACCGCACAGCAATCCGGCTTTGATTTTCTCCGGGCTTGTTTTCATGCCGTGCTCCCGCAGGATAGCGGCAGTTTCAGCCGGTGTCAGCGTTACGATCATCAGAATCCGCCTCCTTATCGTCCGCCATGTCCGCAGGACTGCACCGAAACACCTTGCACAGCCGGTCCATTGTGTTCGTGTACGGCTTTGCCCGCCCCAGTTCGTAGGCACTGATAGCCATTCCGGAGACGTTGCACAGCCGTCCAAGCTCTTCCTGTGTCAGGCCTGCCAGCGTCCGGCGGTATCGCACCTTCTGCCCGAACGTCATACCCATGCATGCACCTCCCATCATTCAGAATCATCCTCCTTCGCCTCGATCACTTCCGCATGTTCGTATGCGTACTCGATCAGCCGGGATGCAATGTCCTGCTGTGAGCGGTTTGTGTCTCTGCACAAGCTCATTACAAGCGCCATTGCTTTGCGGTTGACCCGGACGCACTGTCCGCCGTCGGACTTTGCGGAAGGGTCGAACTTCGGAATGAGCAGTTTTTCCGTTTTCCTTGCCATGATCTCCCTCCTGTAAAATCTGGCTGTCCGGCAGCAGCCCGGTATGCTGAATACGGCTTGCAATTTTTTTGCCGGAGTGGGATGCGCGGGGCTTGAACCCGCAGCCGTCCGGTTATGAGCCGGGAGCGCTACCATTGCGCCAGCATCCCATTGTGCCAGATTCGGCACAATCAGCGAAAACAGGCTTGACACGGTTGCGAGGGATGTGCTATAATATAGCTGTCAACTAAAATTATTATAGTGGAATCCCTAAAACAAAACCGCTTGAAATGTCGTTGTTTAGCGGTTCTTGTGTTGTGCGTGCCTTGTGTTGTTCGCTATAATTATTATAGCTCGTTTTTACGGATTTGTCAACTGTTAAATCCGTATTTACGGAAATTCGTATGGTTGCACAAGTCTCCACAGCGTTTTTTAGCGATTTCACAAAAAAACGAAGGAGGCGTATTTTTATGAGTAGGATTCCAAGACTTTTTGAGTTAATGTCCGAGAGAAACGTCAAAAGTAAAGAATTATCGGAAAAACTGGGGTTTTCCACCGGTAATATAAGCGACTGGAAGAGCGGCAGAAGCATGCCGGGCGCTTTTGCCTGTGCGTCAATAGCGAATTATTTTGATGTGTCTGTTGACTACCTTCTCGGAATTACGGATGTCCGTAAATACGAAGAGACAAGTCAACTATTACCAGTAGAGGGAGTGAGAGCCGTGCCATTGTTTGAAACTGTTTCCGCAGGCTTTGGCGCATATGCCGACAGCTCGCGCATCGGATATATGCCGGTTTACATCAAATCCGACTACGAAGCCGAAAACACCCTCGCTGTCAAGGTCAAGGGCGATTCCATGTTCCCGAAGATCGAGGACGGCGATACTGTCGTAGTTTGCCGGGATATGGAGTGGAGAAACGGTGATATAGTTGTAGCTCTGATAGACGGTGATGAAGGTGTCGTAAAACGTGCATTCCGGAGCGCTGACCATCTCACCCTTGAAAGCATCAATCCGATGTACCCGCCGAGGCGCTTTGACCTGGAAGAAATGAACCGTGTCCAGATTGTAGGCAAGGTTCGGATGATTGTCAAAGAGGTATAAAAAAGCCCCCGCCAAGCGGCTGCACAGCGCTCAACGGGGATTTTTCAAACCAGGAGGCAAGAAACAATTTTGCCCGAACAAGGGAAAAACGGGGGTTGCAGGACTGCTCTTCCTGCATCTTTATCATACCATACAGAGCGCACAAAGTCAACGGAGAATCACAAATCCGTAACAATGGAAAAATCGGAGGTGTTGCACATTGATCTGCATAAAATGCAAGCGCGAAATCCCGGAAGAATCTGCATACTGTATGTACTGCGGAGCGGATCAGCACCCGAAGCCGAAACGGCGAAACCGAAAACGCATCCACGGAACAGGGACGATCCGGAAGGACAGCCGGAACACCAAACATCCATACACGGCCATAGCGCCCGCTGATTGGACAGGGCAGAAGCGTGTCTATTTAGGATCATACGCCACATACAAGGCCGCACAAGAGGCATTAGAAGCCTATATCCGCAACGGCAGGCCGGAGCTGCACAATGCCACATTTGCAGACGTTTACAAGCTATGGAGCGAGACACATTTCAAGCGGGTTTCGCAGTCCGCCGTGAAGCTGTATACTTCGATGTGGAAACGGTTCGCGCCCCTGTATGGCATCCGTGTAGACGAGCTGCGGACGGCACACTTCCAGGAGATCATCAACACCGGCACATCCAAGTCCGCCTGTGATGTGCTGCGGACTATGGGCTATATGCTCATGGAGTACGCCCGGGAAAACGATATAGTGACGAAGAACTATGCAGAGTTCGTGAAAATGCCGAAATTCGAGAAGAAGGAAAAGAAAATCTTCACGCCGGAGGAAATTGCAATCCTCTGGCAGCACGCCGAGGACGAGCGTGTTCAAGTGATACTTTTTTTAATCTATACCGGCCTGCGCATCGGTGAGCTGTGCGGCCTGCGCTGCGACCATGTGCATCTGGATGATGGGTATATCATCTGCGGCGAGAAAACGGATGCCGGGAAAAATAGAATCGTACCGCTGCCGCCTGCCATCCCGGAGCTGTCCGAATTCCTGCGCGGATGGATCGGCAATGCAACAGGGGAGCTTGTGATCGGTCTGACCGGTCAAAGTGTCAGAAATCAGATCTTCTCGGCGGCTCTCGTTGAGTACGGCATCGACACCGGCGAAAAGATTACAGGCGGGAGCTATCGCTTCAACGGCGATCATCACACCCCGCACAGCACCAGGCACACTTTTGCATCACTCTGCTCCGCTGCCGGTATGCGCCCGGAGAACCTCCAGAAGATCATCGGTCACGCCAACTACCAGACCACGGCAGACATATACATCCATGAATCAATAGATGCGCTGAAAAGCGAGATGTGCAAACTGAAAAAATAAGTTTTTACACACAATTTTACGCACAATCTTCACTGTTTTTCCGGGTTTGACGCTGTATTCAAAAAATCCGCATGAAAAAACGCCGATTCTCCGCGCATCCTAATTGCGACAAAATCGGCGATTTTATTAAATCATCAAATTATTAAGATACGGTTAAATTATCAATGCATATTTTCGGCTATATTAGGCTGTTTCAAATAGTTTTACGCACATTTTACGCACATTCTATCCGGTAAATGAAATTTACAGTGAAACCCGCCAGACGATCAGTCCAGCGGGTTTTTGCCGTTCATATCCTCTGCAATCAATCGCGTGATATATCCGTTCAAACTCTCTCCGGTCTTTGCGCAGTGATCTTCAAGATATTTTAGATATCCATGTGGGAACCTTATCGTTATTTGCGCAAGCCTCTTATGTGCTTTAACAAATTCCCCTTTTTTAAGCCTCCCAAAAGTATTAACATTATGCGAGTTGTACCCGTTGCTTACTGCATTATATAGAGATATATAATAATCTTCCTTTTTGAACAGCATATCGGATGTGATTTCGTTATCTTCAAATGTCTCCAGCACGATAAAATGGAAATCATTTTCTGTTTCAAAATCTTCCATCATTTTTTCGTTTATTCCACAATGCAATCTGATCTGCCTTGAATGTGATAGAAGCCTTTCATAAAGATTCGTTGCACTTCCGATATAATACTTCCCATTCTTTATATTCTCAATAGCATATATTCCAACTTTTTCTATTAACGGAATATCACGTATCCCAAAAGAAATATTAGATACCATTACTCCTCCTTCGCAGCATTAGACAGCTCCCTTTGATCTACCAAGTCCGCAAACATTGCTGTGATACTGCTGTACCCCCACTCCGCAGCTAATCGATTGTAGCGATCTTTTGTGCCGATCGGAAGATTTAGTGTCAGCTTCTCCCGGCTTTCTTTCATGTACCGCATTGATCGTGCTTTTGCTTTTTCGTCGTAGTATTTCGGCTTCTGATCTTCGCTCATGATCTCACCCCCTTATAATACATTATAGCACAATAGCGGATACACGTCTATATGCAAAATCTACAAATACACGGCTATATGTTTGTGCATTCTAACTATTGACATATACACGGCTATATGCTATAATATAGACAGTAAGAAACACAAACCACCGATACCAAACAGGAGGGAAACACAATGGCAAAGTATTACAAGAGCGTGAATGGGAAGCCGGTAGAGATTACCGAACAGGAAGCCGAGGAAATGGCAAGAAAAAACAAGGAACTTTTCGAGACAGGCGATTTTCAAAAAATGCTTGAAATCGAAATCCCGCTGAAAGTGGAGGTGTGAACAATGATGAAAACGAGTGCAAGCGTAATCGAAGAACTGAAAAGCGAAATCCGCAGGGCTTACAGAGTGCTTGGCAATATCTATGGAGAGATGCAGAACGACCGCGATCTTGACGACCTGGAAAGCCGAGGAGCGATAACCCACGAAGAAGCCGCAGAGCTGCGAAGATACAACACAGAGTGCAAAAAACAAAGAAGCTGCTGACAGCCGAAACGGGGCAAGCGCCCCGTATGCCGGGAATGGCCGCCAGGCACTGACGATGGCAGGCCGAACAGGAGGGAATAGAATGAACATTTACAGATTCAAGGTCAAGAAGCACAACCATTTTCACAATCCAGAAAACAAGCACCCGGAAGCAGAGCTGTACATCACCATGTTTTACAATGAGGACAGGGAAACCGTGATCCGGGAAATGCAGAAGTACGACAAAGCAAACGGCTTCACTTATACCGAGCGTGGGAAACGCTTTTCATGCGCGAATCTGGTTCTGACAGAGGAAACGCCGACCGGAGAAATTTTGAGTGAAACCACATACCGCGAGATTTTCGACCACCTCGGAAACCGCATATAACAAAGGAGGATCATTATGAAAAAAGATTTTAGAGTGAAGTTTGCATTCACGGACGAAACGATGAAGATTGACGGTCACACATTACATCGCATCATATCGGTGCGCAATTTCGGCAACGTAGAATACAACGAACTGGGCGGTTTCATCGAAAAGGCTGAAAATCTATCGGATGCCGGCATATCGTGGGTATATGGCGACGCATGTGTATATGGTAATGCACAGGTACGCGATAATGCGTGCATATATGGAAACGCGAGAATATACGGCGATGCACAAATATATGATGATGCGTGGGTATGTGATGATGCGCAAGTATACGGCGCAGCACGAGTATGCGGCGATGCACAAGTGCGCGGTCATGTGCGAATCTATGGAAACGTGCTGTTATGTAATGATGCGCGAGTGAAATCTGATTGATAATCCAGCCCCGGCAGCGTAAAAACTGCCGGGATTCTTTTGCATACGCCTGACAGGCCGTAGAACGCACGCAGAGCCGCCGGAACGCTCATAGACGGTAAACTATACCACATCCGCAAACGTGCCGGAAATCTCTATTAAAACGCAAATTTTCAGCGTATAGCAAAATTCACAAAACAAAGCAGCTCTATTTGTGCAATCATACAAATATTAGAGTTTGCGCAAAATATTTCTAAAATCGCTTGACTTTGCGCAAAGTCTATGCTATAATATAATTACAAGGAAACCACAAGAGCCGGAATGGCACAACCTGAAAGGGGCGTTAAATATGAAAAAAAGTGAAGAGATCAGAGCTAAACGTGACGCAGAGATTGAAGAGTTTCGCAAGTACGTCAAGTATAACTGCCATGAGACAGCATACCAGTGGTGCTTCGGTGAGCGCGGAAAAGATGAGAATGGATACGAGACATGGTTCCCGCCAAAAGATTACGAAGATCACATGGCAGAGGCGTTTGAAATGTGCGAAAAAAGAAACGCCATCTATGACAAGTACGCCGCAGATCTGAAAGCGGCAGAAGCTGAAGAATGGAAAGAAGAAATCAATTCGTGTGGATGGCTGAAACAGTGGATGGCATAGCAAAACAATCCGAGCCGGAGCGGTAATTCTCCGGCATAAATCTATTTTTTGAAAGGATATGATTGTATGAAACGAATAATCAAAGGCAAAGCGTATAACACCGAGACAGCCGAGCGTGTCGGATCGTGGGACAACGGATACTGCACGAACGATTTTAACTACTGTTCGGAAGACCTCTACCGCAAAAGAACAGGGGAATTTTTCCTGCACGGAGAGGGACACGCTATGAGCATCTATGCATCGCATGAAGGCAACAGCTCCGGATGGGGCGAACAGATCATACCGCTGACCTATCAGGAGGCGCAGGAATGGGCTGAAAAGCACCTGACCGGCGATGAGTACGAGGAGATCTTCGGCGATGTTTCGGAAGATGAGAGCCGGGTGAGTCTGAACCTTAGCCTGACAGCAGCAGAAGCGGAGATCATCAAACGGAACGCAGCGCAGGAAGGTATGACCGTATCCGCATACATTGCAATGAAGTGCACAGAATAAAAACAAACCCCCTCTGAAATGAGGGGGCTTTTTTTATTGCGTTTTTAGCTTGATTTTCTGCATGGTACTACTGTACATTTGCGGAAACACAAGCCGAAGCGTCTGCATCAGCTCGTCCATGACTTCCCATGCAAGTGGGTATTTTGGCATGATCTCACCACCTGTCAAGTCTGGTCTGCCGCGCTGGAGCGCGGCAAGACCAGACATTCTTTTTTTCTTGAAAAGAAAAAAAGAATTCTTTCTTTTTTTCTTTTCTTCTTTCTTTCTTTTAGACACGAAAAAACGACCGTTTTTTCGTCAACGTGATTGTTGAAAACTCCGGTTCTGACAGTGAGTTTTCAACAATGTTTCACTCTGTCGGCCTCTTCTGCACGTTTGGCATCGTTCCAGCGTGTCATATTGCCTACCAGATAGCCGGTGATTCTCCGGATGCGCTCGAACGGAACATTGTCATACTTAAAATCCAGGTTGACAAACTCGCCGTCAATCGCGATTGTAAGCTCTTTGACGATCTTGTCCGGGTACTTCTCGCGGATGTAGTCGGCATACAGCTTCTTTTCGGCCGCATCCATCGAGCCGCCAATGACTTTGATTTCCATGCTATCACCTCTTTTCTGCGGATTATATCAGACTTTGAGCACCCATCCAACGCAGATATAGCTCGGCTTGATCCTCGGGTACTTTGCCAGGTTCGCGGCAACGATCGCGGAAACAGTCGTGCCGTACCGCTTCGCCAGTGCCGAGAGCGTGTCACCCTGTCTTACCGTGTGCGTCCGCGCGGAATGCGTGGAAGGCGTGGCAAGCTGCCGGTTGACCTCGGCCTGTACTGCCTTGTAATCATATCCCGCCGCTGTAAGCCGTTGTACGCGCTCTGTGCCGTTTCCCCACTCGCCCCCTATAACTTGACGGGCAACCTCTGAAACAGGCAGCAGGAGCGATTCTGGCGGCTCTGGTGCGGTGTCTGCTGCCGGCTTTTCATTTGCAGCAGTAAATCCGTTCTTGCCAGCGGCTTTGATGATGGCCGGATAGTCGATGTAGCACTCGTCCAGATCCACATTCCCGGTGATACCTTTGCAGCTCCCTTTGTCGGATTTTTGCCACATGCCAGCGTCCTTGTATGATGTGGATTTTGCATAGTGTGCAACCCACACGGCATAGCGCTGCCGGATCGCCTCCGTGAAGTAGTTTTCCAGATGCGACTTGTTGGAATATATACCGACAAAATAGCCTGCCTTTTCCAACTCTTCACAAAAAACTTCTGCAATTGCCGTACATGCATCACGACCGAGCTTGAATTGTGCGCTCATCTCTATGTCTGCATAGATCGGATACTCAAAGCGCTTGCCGGACAGGGCGCTGATACATGCAGCGGCTTCACGCCTTGCCGCATCCGGTGACGTGGATTTAAGATACCAGTACGCTCCGCAGGGGATTCCAGCAGACTTGCATCCGGCATAGTTCGCTTCAAATTTCACATCTTTTGCAGTACCGATACCGGCACGGATGATGCAAAAATCTGTCTTTACGGATTTCCAGTCAATCACGCCTTGCCACTTTGATACATCAATACCATTTCTCATGATTTTAGCCTCCATTCTCAAAGTTAGGATCGTTTGTAGGCTTGATGCCCTTGCCCTTGATGTATGCCTCCGAAGGCTTGATGGGGGAAGTCATGTCGAGGACGTTAGCACCGGATACCGTGGGGAAAACCACCCCAGCCTGCGCCATGGAGATGGTGTCTGCATAGTCGCCGATTTTGTGGAGAGGCTCGTTGACGATGCCCGTGGTCGGCGTTTCAAGGACGTACCAAACAGTCACCGGTGTACCTGCGGTATATTGAGCGGCGAGGTAGGATTTGAAGTCGGCAACTTCCGTATATGCATGATCGCAAATATAGAACCTATTACCTCCACTATAGGACACCAAAAATGCCGTTTCACCATCTGATAATCGTGATGTTTGATCGACAGTATTTGTTCCTGTATAATGCGTGCAGAACGGCTTATTCTCTGAATTGCGCAGGTATGGTAGTGCTTGTAGGTTAAATACATGTGTTGTTCCTGTACCCCAATTTTCCTCCCCCGTCAACACCAGCTTCTTAATCCGCCTCGTCGTCGGCACCTGTCCGAGATAGATCGGGTGCTCCGTGCCGTTGACGGTGAGGGGGAGTTTGTAGCCGTATGGCTCAAATTCGGAAGGAAGTATGCCATCGTCGGTAAATTCTGGCATGATTGTCACATCAACTGTCACCCCCGCACTAACAGCAATCCTAATGCTGTCGACATATTTGTTCCCTATACGAGTGTATTCCGTGTTTGTTCGATTCTTTGGTAATAATCTCCAGTCATCAATTTCCGTCGATCCGTTACAGAAAACAAGTTTAACGTTGTTGTATTCTTTGCCATTAAAGAGCGATAGTGTACCTTGCCCGCCTTTCGATACAGATACAGGTATTGTAAATCCTGACACAAGATTAAAATGAACTTTTGCGTCTTGTGATGCTGTTCCGCTTATATGGTAACGCCCATTACCGTCCGAGCTAAATGTCACGCCATCGACTTCTACTGTTTTCTTTTCTCCAGCGGGCATTACGTTTTCTGTCCTCACCCCGCACCCCTGCACATCCACCGGAGCTTCTGGCGATGGCGTGCCGTCTTGGACTGTGTTTCCGGAGATGAGGTAGTCGGACAAGGGCGTGCCATTTCCGATGTACCGCAGGGGCAACGAGCCGGTGATCACCGCAGCACCGCCGCCACCGCCGCGAAGATTTCGCCGCCATACCTCTGCCAGCGGGTCGCGGTTGCCGAAGCCCGTGACCACATCTCTCAGCGAGATCATTCGCTCGCCCCCTGCGACCAGAGCACCCATGAGCCGTCGAAACCCATGCCATATATGCTGCCGGTTGTCGCAACGACGGCCACGCTGCCCGGTGCGATCGTCCATTCCGGGAAGTAATCGTCGCCCGGGAGGTCTGCGGCGGTATCGACCGCCAATTCCAGCAGGGTGATCCATCTGCCGTCATCGTCTCGCTGTACCATCGACTTGCTGTCAAGAATCTGGATTTTCGTCATCATCATCGTCCTCCTTATATTTTTTTAGCTGTTCGAGTGCGTTCCGCAGGATATTCGGCCCTTTTTTACGCCAAGATCGCCCGCGTTTTCCAGTATGCTCAGTTCTCATTCCACGCCTCCCGTCTGTAGTGCCTGTATCATCTGGTATAGCTCCAGCATGGTCGGAACATAGGGCACATAGTCGGTCGATGCTGCATAGTCGTCAGCGGTACAGATCATCGGGTAGATCGTGATATTCAGTGTCTGCTCCGCCATGACGACGATCGACACCTCGATCGGCGACCCGTCCGCCGTGAACGGCGTCCCGCCGTCGTAGTTGTGGGTGACGGTGTCCCCCACTGTCACGCGAAGGTCGTATGCCGTCGAGCTGCCACCTGTACACCCCGAGAGGATGTATTCACCGGCCGGAAGTGGCGCGTTCTGCGTGAGGTATAGAAGCGACTGTTCGTTCGTCCCGTCACTTGTGATCGTGATTGATCTGTCCGCATTGACCGTGTACGTCACGCCGTTGAGCGTTTGCGTGTAGGCGGTGTGGGCGAGTTTATTTTTTGCCCCTGTGTCAATCAGAGACGCTGTCCGCCCTGCCTGCTGCCCCGCGAAGGTGTCAAGCGTCTGAAAATTCTCGTTCAAGACGCTGATCTCCGCCCTGTCTGTGCCTGCCGGGAGTGTCAGGCCGAGGTTTTCCGTAGTAGTTGCCATAGATCAATTACCTCCTATCTGATTCCATGTATACTGCGTGACTTGCTGCCACATCAGGCTGGAAACATCGTTCCATGTTCCGAACCGTGCCAGCTCGTCTGCCTGCATCTGCTTTTCAATCGCGGACGGCGCTCCGGTCGTGACAGTGTTGCTCCATCGCTTCGGCGCTGTGAGCGTTCCGACACCGTTTCCAAGCCCGATTTCAAGGCATTCGCCGGTCAATTCGTCCGTGACTTTATGCGTGATCCTCTGCGTTGTAGTGATGCCGAGGATCGGATTTGTGATTGTGCCTGTGTCGCCAACTTCTCGACTTCGCAACTCTGAAAAATCGCCGTAGTCCGCTTTTTTCCATATCGGCGCATACTTCACAGTATAGGCAATTTTTGGGTACCTCACTTCATCGAAATACGCCGATACATCAGCGACAAGCCGCTGAAAATCAAAATTTTCATAGCTGAAATTTACTAT
>Ga0326514_10000113_pt1 | contig 48433 bp, 37 predicted proteins | sample 3_2548_0518_D_FD_203653 | JGI IMG/M metagenome (GOLD analysis project Ga0326514, IMG submission 203653) | Bovine rumen microbial communities from UC Davis, California, United States - 3_2548_0518 | ecosystem: Host-associated > Mammals > Digestive system > Stomach > Rumen | place: USA... | reverse complement strand
CAACGTGAGAGACCTATTATATATATAAGTACAGAGACGCTGAGGGATAGCTACGGCCAACCTGCCAGTAGCAGTCAGAAAGCAGTACGCAGGCTGATAGAGCACTATCAGGTGTACTTCGTCGCGCCGTCCCCCTCCGCACAGCCGTCATTACTGGCCTCCACGATGGACTGGCTTGCCGAGTATATCAACGTACCCGCCTGGGGACACATCATCTTCACCAACCAGCCTCACTTGCTTTATGGCGACTATCTCGTATGCAAAGAAAAAGAGGGCGACACGATGGCCACCCTCTTGGAGTTTGGTTCCGACACGTTCAAGACGTGGGAAGACGTCATGGAGTATTTCGACCGTCTTGGCGGACAATAAGCGGCAACAAATTATTCATTTGAGCCTTTTCCCTTAAAGAGCACCACGCCCGTCTGTTTCTTGCCATCCATCATGATCTTCAGAGGATTCTCGAAACGCACATGGCGCACATGCTCTGTCTCCATCACGGCGGGCATGCTGTCAAGGAACTCTTTTTGGAAAACGCCGTCGCCAGTATAGGTATTGATAGTGAAATAGCCTACGCCAAACGAGGTGAGGTTCTGGAAGAAATGCGTACCCTGCGAGGGGTCCACATGATAGTTCTTCAGTCCTGCCTCAACGATGACCCGGGCTGCCGAAATGTGCGGCCACTTCACAGGAATACCCAGCCAAGAGTCGCTGCTACCCCAACGGCCTGGGCCAATCAGGATATAGTTCTTTCCTTCTGCCAGGAACTGACGATTGACCTGTTCGATCTCAGTGGCTATCTGTGGGTTGTTGGAAGCGGTGAAGTTTTCGTCTGTCTTCACGTAGACCACATCGGTCACGTCTTCGCTGATGCCATGTCCCAGGGAATTGTAGGAACGCAACAGGCAGTCCTCATCGGGAATCTTCTGTAAGTCTTCGTCAAGCACCTGCTTGGAATCGACGATGGGTCGAATTTGCAACAGATAGAAGTCGCCAGAAGCGGCAAAACCTGACTGTTGGCTGATGGATGCTGGATTCAGGTTGCAGGCAAACTCAATCTCAACGGGACGTCGCATCTCCTCGGCACCTAATTTCTGCGACATCTGCAGCAACTCGGGCAACGGGAAGATACCTTGTTGCAACACGCCACAGAAACTGATAATCTTGCGTCCGCCCTCGTAGAGACCGTCACGGATAATCTGGTCCACGGGGTCGTAGGTGGAAGCAATATAATTCAGCGAACCGTCCTGGTCGGCCTGTTTTACGCGCAAGTTCTTGATATTGAAGCCATCGTCCACCTTGAAATCATCCCCCACATGACTCATGTCGAGGGCATAGAATCGCGTCTGTGTCTCGCGGAGGGCAGTCTCCATTTCACTGGTCTGCAATATCTGGTGCGGATGATAGGGAGAGACGCGCAATGTCTGTCCACCGTCCACGATATACTTACCCAGGCCCAAGGCCAGCGAGGCAATTCCCTCTTCTGCGGTCTCATCACCAATAGGATAATAGTTGAGCGAACGCAGCACGCCCGAGAAGCTGGGATAGTAGAGATCGCCATACTGCTGTCCCACCACCTCCTGCATGATAACGGCCATCTTCTCCTGGTCGATGACATTCTGTGTAGCCGTCATATAGGCCTTTGAGTCGCGATAGTACACAGAGGCATAGACACTCTTAATGGCACAAGCCAGCATACGCAGCATGGTGTACTTGTCATCCAGCCACGGAATCATATAGGTAGAATAGATGCCGGCAAAGGGCTGGTAGTGCGAGTCTTCGAGCAACGACGAGGAACGTATGGCAATGGGCTTCTTCGTAGCCTCGAAGAAGATGAAGAAGTCCTCGATGAGGTCGTCGGGCAACTGTGCCTCAAGGAAATGACGCAGTATCTCTTCGTCGGGGGCGTCACTCAGTGCAATGCCCCACAGATTGTTTTCCTCCATGAAATTGTCGAAGAAGTCGGTGCATAGCACCACCGTCTTCGGTATCTGAACCGAGGCATTGGGAAACTGATTCAGTTCGGAATGACGCTTGATGATGTTATCGAGGAAAGCCAAGCCACGTCCCTTGCCACCCAAGGAGCCGTCGCCAATGCGGGCAAAGTGGGCATAGCGGTCGAACTTCTTGCGGTCGAAGACAGCCACCACACCTGTATTCTTCATCTTACGATACTGAACGATGGCATCGAAAATAATCTGTCGGTGGGCATCCACGTCCTGTAGCTTGTGCCAAGTGACATGCTTCAGGAAGTTGGATACGGGGAAGATGGCCCTTGCACAGAGCCAGCGGCTCATGTGATTGCGGCGAATGTGATGCATCAAGGAGTCGTGAGGAATCTTGAAGATGTTGTCCTGTAGCTCCTTGAGCGAACCGACACGAGCGACCTCCTGCTTGGTGACGGGATCGCGGAAGATGAAATCACCGAATCCCATGTGCTCTTCAAGCAGGCGACGAAGATCCACGTTAAACTTCTTCGAGTTCTTGTCAAGGAAGTCATACCCCTCTGCTTCAGCCTTCGCCTTGTTGATCGTCTCTGAGCTCTGCAATATCAAGGGCACAAACTCGTCCCGACGACGTATTTCACGTAAGAGCTTCAGGCCTGCCTCGGCATCGCCTTCATCCACGTGAGCCAGACGACTGGGCAGCATGTGCATAGAGAAACGCGTATCACTAATGACACCCTGCACATTGTCATGATACTTCTCGTATATCTGCATCGCCTCCTCATAGTTGGTGGCCAGCATCACCTTTGGACGGCCTCGCTTACGCTGAGCAGCAGCGTGTGGATTCAACGCCTCGGTAGAGAAGCTCTTGCTCTGCGCCAGAATGTAATTATAGAGGTTGGGCAAGATGGAGGAATAGAAACGGATATTGTCCTCGACCAACAATATCATCTGCACTCCTGCTTCGCGGATGTCGTGCTCAATGTTCATGCGATCCTCTATCAACTTGATGATGGAGAGGATCAGGTTGGTATTACCCAACCAGCAGAACACGTAGTCGAAAACCGACATATCCTCATTTTGCATGCGACGGGTGATGCCGTGACTGAAAGGCGTCAACACCACGCAGGGTATCTGCGGGTGCACCATCTTGATCTCTCGAGCCACAGTGAACGCGTCATTGTCGGCGTTGCCGGGCATACAAATCACCAGGTCTATGTCGGTGGTCTTCAGTACTTCGTTGGCCTCCTCTGTGGTCGACACCTGCGTGAAGGTGGGTGGATATCGCATGCCCAGCTCCGTGTATTCGTCAAACACTTTTTCGTCCACCCGTCCGTCGTCTTCGAGCATGAAGGCATCGTAGGGATTGGCTACAATCAGTACGTTAAAGATACGCTTCGTCATCAGGTTGACGAACGACACGTCTTTTAGGAAGAAGTTGTTGAACTCCTGTGGTATATTTGCCATGTGGGTTTTTGGTTTTTCGTCTTTTTCAATGTACGTTTCGTCGATAGGTGATAATCTGACGGGCTCCATACCGTTCTGTTTTCACAACTTGCACATTGGCAGGTAGCTGCGGAGCCCGAGTGCCCTTGCAGACGGTCATGTCGATAGCTGTTTCAACACGTATCTCGTCCCAAAGGCTATCGTCAAGGAATGACTGCAACGTTCGTGCACCACCCTCGACGATGAGAGACTGTATGTTGTGGGCATGCAAGCTATCCAATCGGAGGGGATGCTGGCGGTCGATGACCAAACGCTTGGGATCCGTCCCTACCCAATGGCGGACGGACAACTGCGGATGTTCACGCTCGTCGGTCACGCGTCCCACTAAGATGGCATCTTCCTCGGCACGCAACTTATGCGAGAGCATCTGGGTGAAAGGGGTGGATATCTGAAGGGCCTGCCCATCGTCGTCGATGAAGCCGTTGGCCGTCTGCGCCCACTTGAGGATAATGTAAGGTCGCTCCTCACGATGATAGGTAAGGAAACGACGGTTGAGCTCACGGCACTCTTCTTCCATTACGCCCACCGTCACCTCAATGCCTGCGTCACGCAGTTTCCTGATGCCGCGGCCACGCACTTCGGCGAAGTCGTCTTCGCAGCCCACGACCACACGCCGCACACCTTTCTTGATAATCAGTTCAGCACAGGGCGGTGTCTTTCCATAGTGGGAACAGGGTTCCAGAGAGACATAGATGGTAGCTTCAGGGAGCAAGGCTTCATCTTCGGGGCGAACCGAGGCAAAAGCATTCACTTCGGCATGTCCCTCTCCACAACGCACATGATAGCCCTCGCCGATAATCCTACCTTGGGCCACTATCACGGCTCCCACCATCGGATTGGGCCGTGCATTCTGCATCCCGTTACGGGCCAGTTGCAGACAGCGCTGCATGTATTTTTCGTCAGTTTTCATCAGTCTTTCAACGAATAGGTAATAATTGTCACTATACGTACCTTATATAATATATAGGGGATTCTCGTCTCGGTCGTCAATGCCTGCCTCGATTACCATCCTAAGCACACGATGCCATGTACCACCAACGCTGCACCCACCATTGTCTAATTCTTTATTATTTCATCTTCTGAAGTCATATATTATCCTATCAGGCTACAAAGTTATGCAATTTCTTCATCACAACAAGAGGTTTCACCCTACTTTTAAGAATATTTTCCCTAATCTTTCCATTTTTATTCGTACCTTTGCACCCAAAATTAAAGAAGGAGTAACGTCTATACTCCAGCTCACCTATATTTATAGACTTCTAAAATATGGAAAAGAAACTGAGAACTGGCTCGCTCTGCGTGCAGGCGGGCTACAAGCCGAAGAACGGCGAACCCATCGAAGTGCCTATCATTCAGTCTACTACTTTCAAGTATGACGACTCCGACGAGATGGCACAATTGTTTGACCTGAAAAAGGAAGGCTACTTCTATACCCGTCTGCAGAACCCCACCAACGATGCCGTTGCTGCCAAGATTGCAGCTCTGGAAGGGGGCGTGGGTTGTGTGTTGACCTCATCAGGACAGGCTGCGAACTTCTATGCCGTATTCAATATTTGTGAGGCAGGTGACCATATCGTCACTTCAAACGAGATCTATGGTGGCACGTTCAACCTTTTCGGCGTCACGTTGAAGAAGTTAGGTATCGACTGCACGTTTGTCAGCCCCGAGGCTTCTGACGAAGAGATACAGGCTGCCTTCCGACCCAATACGAAACTGCTGTTTGGCGAGACCATTTCGAATCCTGGCTGCGCCGTACTTGACATCGAGCGCTTTGCCCGCATAGCCCACAAGAATGGCGTTCCCCTCGTCGTCGACAACACCTTCGCCACACCTATCAACTGCCGTCCCTTCGAGTGGGGCGCCGACATCGTCACCCACAGCACGACGAAGTATATGGATGGTATGGCAGCACATGTCGGTGGTGCTGTCGTCGATAGTGGCAACTTCGATTGGATGGGCCATGCTGACAAGTTCCCCGGCCTGACCACACCCGACGAGTCCTATCATGGAATTACCTATGTAAAGGCTTTTGGCAAGATGGGTTATACCACGAAGCTTGTTGCCCAACTGATGCGAGACCTCGGTTCTATTCCTGCACCACAGAACTCGTTCCTGCTGAATCTTGGCCTACAAACGCTGCACCTGCGTATGGCACAGCACTGCAAGAACGCACAGACGGTGGCCCAGTTCCTGCACGACAATGAAAAAGTGGCGTGGGTTCACTACTGCGGACTGAAAGATGATGCCTATTATGAACGCGGCCAAAAATACCTGCCCAACGGTTCTTGTGGCGTCATTGCCTTCGGACTGAAAGGCACACGAGAGACGGCTATCAAATGGATGGACTCGCTCCAGATGATCAATATCGTGACCCACGTGGCCGATGCCCGTACCTGTGTGCTGCATCCAGCCAGCCATACCCACCGACAGATGAGCGACGAGCAACTGCGTGAGGCAGGCGTGGCACCCGACTTGATTCGCCTCTCCGTAGGCATTGAGGATGTGGAAGACATTCTCGACGACATCCGCCAGGCCCTCCGTCAAATCTGAGACTGACGTCAAGTGACATCAGATGATATGACTCCTCACAGAGTCACAGAGGTCTTCGAAAGAAGAACAACTCTGTGGCTCTGTGCTTTTGTGATGAGTCTGTATAGACATACGCACTTCTTCCATTACGACAGATTTAACAAATAGTAACCTGTTGAGAAATTTTTTCCTGCTTTTTCTTGGTCGGTATTGTTTTTTTACCTAATTTTGCGGTGTTCTATTAACATACTGACATACTTTTAAATCGTAACACTATGGAAGTTGAGAAAATTATGCAAGGCTTGGAACGCAAGCATCCAGGCGAGTTGGAATTCCTGCAAGCAGTTCGCGAAGTGCTGGAGTCAATCAAAGACGTGTACAATCAGCACCCCGAATTTGAGAAGGCTAAGATTGTGGAGCGTATCGTGGAGCCAGAGCGCATCACCACTTTCCGCGTTCCCTGGGTCGACGACAAGGGCGAGGTTCAGGTGAACATTGGCTATCGTGTGCAGTTCAACAGTGCCATTGGCCCGTACAAGGGCGGTCTGCGTTTCCATCCCTCTGTTAATCTGAGTATCCTAAAGTTCTTGGGCTTCGAACAGACATTCAAGAACGCACTCACCACACTGCCGATGGGTGGTGGTAAGGGCGGTAGCGACTTTGCTCCCCGAGGAAAGAGCGATGCCGAAATCATGCGTTTCTGCCAAGCCTTTATGATGGAACTTTACAAAGTTATCGGTCCCGACATGGACGTACCCGCTGGTGATATTGGCGTAGGCGGTCGCGAGATTGGCTACTTATTTGGCATGTATAAGAAACTGACCTCACAATTCCACGGCGCCACGCTGACAGGTAAGGGCTTGGAGTGGGGTGGTTCCATCCTACGTCCCGAGGCAACAGGCTTTGGTGCCCTGTATTTCGTGCACCACATGATGGAGACCCACGGACTCGACATCAAGGGTAAGACCGTAGCACTCTCTGGCTTCGGCAACGTGGCTTGGGGTGCTGCCAAGAAAGCTACCGAACTGGGAGCCAAGGTCATCACCATTAGCGGACCCGATGGATATATTTATGATCCTGCCGGACTCGATGCCGAGAAGATTGAATATATGCTGGAACTGCGTGCCAGCGGCAACGACATCTGCGCTCCTTATGCCGATGAGTTCCCCGGCTCAACGTTCTATGCAGGCAAGAAGCCTTGGGAGGCAAAAGCAGACATCTATCTGCCCTGTGCCACACAGAACGAGCTGAATGGCGAGGATGCCGACCGCATCTTAGCTCAGAAACCGTTGTGTGTTGCCGAGGTGTCTAACATGGGTTGCACCGCCGAGGCAGTCAACAAGTTCATCGCTGCTGGACAGCTCTTCGCTCCCGGTAAGGCTGTGAACGCAGGTGGCGTGGCTACCTCTGGTCTGGAAATGACACAGAACTCTATGCGCATGTCGTGGACGGCTGAGGAAGTAGACCAGAAACTGCACCAGATCATGGCTGGAATTCACCAGCAGTGCGTGAAGTACGGCAAGGAGCAGAATGGCTACATCAACTATGTGAAAGGTGCCAACGTGGCTGGCTTCATGAAGGTGGCTCACGCCATGATGGCTCAAGGCATTGTATAAGACAGAGGTGAAAGTGGATAGTTGATGGTGGATGGTGGATAGTGGAGAGTGGAGAGAGGATAGTTTATAGTGAATACTATAGTAAATAATAAGTAAAGAGTTATAAGTGAAGAGAGAAAAAACAGCTATAGCAGTTCGTTGGTATCGCATGATTATGTTGTGCGTCCTGCTTTTTGGCGCATCATCTAATATTTCTCTCAACATCATCCTCCTTCCATCATCCACCATCCACTATCCACTATCCACCATCCACCATCCACTATCCACCCTTCACCATCCACTATCCACCCTTCACCATCCACTATCCACCATCCACTATCCTCTATCCACCATCCACTATCCTCTATCCACCATCCACTATCCTCTATCCACCATCCACCATCCACTATCACTCAACGCCCAGAACGTACAAAAGGGTATTGCTTCCTTCTATTCTAAGAGAGCAACGGGGGCTCGCACTGCCAGCGGTGAGCGATTACACCATGACAGTCTGACTTGTGCCCACAAGACCTATCCATTCGGGACCCTATTAAAAGTAACAAACCCAGCCAATGACCGGGTTGTTGTTGTTCGTGTGACCGACCGAGGTCCTTATCGTCGCAGTCGCATCATTGATCTTTCTTGGGGAGCTGCAAAGCAATTGGGCATCCTGACACAGGGCATTGCTTCGGTGATTGTTGAGCGCATAGGCTATGTCACCATTCCCTGGAAAGATACCACCCACATCAAACTGCCAGAACTGGAGCTGGCCACACCAGGCGTCCGGCTAAGTCTTATTCCCGACTGGCAGGATTCACTGGTTATCGACCACAGGAATGTTCGAAAGAAAATCGAACAGACAGCGTGGGAAAGCTGGGTTGAGAACTTCAAGGACTATTTCCGCCGCAGATAGCAACTACTTCTTTTTTCGCGTCTGAATAGTCAACACTTGATTCTGTGAGGCTATCTCACGAGCATGCTGGCTCACGCCAATCTTTATCTTCACCTCTCCATCCTTCAGTCTTCCATCGGCCAAGATGGTTGCCGAATAGCGAACACCCTCTCCTGGACGAATCCTCTCAATGTTGAGATTGGGTGAAATCTGCACATGCTTGTTGCCAGTGACTTCCATCACAATAGGCTGAACGTTATGTACTGGCTTGTCGGAGTAGTTCATAATCTCAAACGAGATTCTACATTCCTCATTTCTCACTAACACGGCATCCTGGTCACCATCCACTACATGGACATTCCTAATCAAGAGGCTTTCGCTTTCGCGTTCCATATAGCCCGTCTCAAAGTCTATGCGGTCGTCTCCCCTACCCTGTGCATTATATCCACTATCATCAAGCTGCCGACGCTGGGCCATCTCCTTCTCAAATCTATTTTGCTGGGCATGATCAACCGCCGCACCCACGGCTGCGCCAGCAGCGACGCCACCCACGGTGCCGATCAGCGAACCCACGTCATGCCCATGACGTCCACCTGTGATACCACCGATAGCAGAACCTATCACATGGCCAAACTGACCACCAACGTATGCTCCTGTACCTGTGGCAGTACCGCAACTACTCAGCACAAGTAAGCCACACAATCCTATAAATAATACTTTTTTCATATCCGTTCTCTTGTTGTTTATTTGTAGAATTCACGTTGTTCTTTTCCTTATTCGTCCTTGCAAAAATACAAAAATATACCCAAAGGCTGCACACCTTCGGGTATTATTTTATAGTAGTTTAAGAATTGAAGTGATGCCTAAATGAAGAAACCCCGGATCACTCCGGGGTTTTCTTCGTCTTGGTTTTTCTATAGTTGCGCCTTTGCGCCGATGAAGTCTTACAGGTTGGGGTTAATCTCGTTCCACTTCGAAATCTCAGGAACAATGTTCAGGGTCACCAGCTCATCGCGCATCTTGCACAGGTGCTCATAGCTCTGGTCCAGTTTGGCATTCTCCTCGGCAGTGCCTTGGGGAACTTCGAAGGTAACACCGTTCTTGTCGAACTTGGTGTTCATGGCCATCATGATGTGGTCATACTTATCGGTCTTCACATAGGTGCCTACGGGGAAGCGGAAAGGCTCACCACCCATAGCGGCGCGAATCATCTCAACAGAGAGATAGGCCGGGCTCTGGAAAGAGCTACGTCCGCGAAGCTCAATAATCTTGGCACCGCCCTTGGTGACGGCAGTCTTCATCTGCTCCCACTCCTCAGCGGGGAACTCATCGGTACCGATGATGTCGGTCAACTTACGGCCGGCAACGGTTACATGGCTGCCAAACACGGCCATCTGCTCACCGTGGCCACCATAGGTAGCACAACCAGCAATCTCGCTCTGCTTCACACCGAACTTCTTGGCCAATGCACTCTGCAGACGGGTGGTGTCAAGACCAGCCAGGGTGGTCACCTGTCCAGGTTTCAGACCGCTATACAGCAGCGTCACCAGACCAGTAAGGTCAGCAGGATTGAAGATGATGACAACATGCTTCACATCGGGGCAGTATTTCTTGATGTTCAGACCCAGCTCCTCAGCAATCTTACAGTTGCCAGCGAGCAGATCCTCACGGGTCATACCAGCCTTACGGGGAGCACCGCCGCTCGAAATGATATATTTTGCACCAGTGAAAGCCTCTTCCACATTAGTGGTGGCAATAATGTTGGCCTCATCGAAGCCGCTCTGACGCATTTCCTCAGCCACGCCTTCCACTGCATTTGCAGCAAAAGGAATATCATACAGACAGATTTCGCTTGTCAGACCCATCATCAAAGCAGTCTGAACCATGTTTGAGCCAATTGCGCCGGCTGCACCGACGATGACCAGTTTGTCGTTAGTCAAAAATGCCATAATACGTATACGATTTTAAGATAATATGTTTTTTAGTGCCGCAAAGATACAAAAAAGGATTGAAAAAGGGGAATGGAAGATTGAAAAATCTTTCCATGTAGAAACATTTTTCTTTTTTCGATTTCATTTTTCAATTATATTTGTATCTTTGCAAAGTAGAAATGACAAAACAATCTAAAAAAAGAGAACCATGACTATTCAGCAACGACTTGACACGCTTCGCTCCCTGATGCGGCGCGAACATCTGAGTGCTTTTATTTTTCCAAGTACCGACGCACACCAGAGTGAATATGTAGCCGAACACTGGAAAGGACGCGAATGGATTAGCGGCTTCAACGGGTCGGCAGGCACAGCGGTAGTAACGCTGACAGGGGCTGCCTTGTGGACGGACTCACGTTACTTCCTCGCAGCCGAAGAACAACTGAAGGGAACGGAATTCCAGCTGATGAAACTGAAAATCGAAGGTACGCCCACCATAGCCGAATGGATAAATACTCAACTCACCACTCACCACCCACCACTTTCCACCGAAGTCGGCATTGATGGTATGGTAAGCTCCACAACAGAAGTGGAATCGCTCATCCAGGAACTACGCCATCAAGGGGCTATCACGCTACGCACCAACTTAGATCCACTGCGGCAGATATGGACCGACCGTCCACCCATCCCAGAGAATCCCGTGGAGATTCAGCCCATGGAACTGGCGGGTGAAAGCGTGGCCAGCAAGCTGCAACGCATCCGACGCGCCCTTCGCAATCAGCATGCCGATGGTATGCTCATGTCGGCCCTTGACGACATTGCATGGACATTAAACCTTCGCGGCACTGATGTGCACTGCACACCTGTCTTCGTGAGCTACCTGCTCATCTCAACTACCGATGTCACCTTATTTATTAATAAAGCAAAGCTAACACCTGCCGTTTCGGACTACCTGAAACAAAACGACATTAAAACCGCTGACTATGCCGACGTGAAACAGGGATTAAAGGACTACTTCGAACAGACCATCCTCATGGATCCCGCCGAGACCAGCTACACGCTGATGAAAGCTGCCATGCGCCAAGTAGTGCGTGAACCATCACCTGTTCCAGCCATGAAAATCATGAAGAACGAGGCAGAGATTCGTGGCTATCGTGCCGCTATGAAACGCGACGGCGTGGCGATGGTGAGATTTCTGAAGTGGCTCGATGAAAATGAAGAATTTGCTAACGCACACCCGGAAAGCAAAGGAAATGCGGTAGCAAACTCTCCCATCTCTCCACTCACCGAACTGGGCGTCGACCGCAAGCTCACCGCTCTGCGTGCAGAGCAGGAGCGGTTCCGCGACCTGTCGTTCGACACTATTGCCGGCTATGCAGAGCATGGTGCCATCGTCCATTATGAGCCGACACCAGAAACCGACATAGCACTGCAGCCCAAAGGACTGTTACTTTTAGATAGTGGTGCTCAGTATCAAGACGGCACCACCGATATCACCCGTACTATTGCCCTTGGTCCGCTCAGCGATGACGAGCGACACATCTATACGTTAGTGCTGAAAGGCCATATCGCTTTGGCTCGTGCCATCTTCCCCGACGGTACGGCGGGTACTCAACTCGACGTACTGGCTCGTCAATACATGTGGCGCGAAGGGCTGAACTACCTACATGGCACAGGACACGGAGTGGGGTCGTACTTGAGTGTACACGAAGGTCCTCACCAGTTCCGTATGGAGTGGAAGCCACAGCCATTGAGGGCAGGCATGACCATCACCGACGAGCCGGGAATCTATTTGACAGGACGCTTCGGCGTACGCATAGAGAATACAATGCTCATCGTACCTCATAGTGAGGAGGGATTCTTTCCATTGGAAAGCAATGAGGCCGAGCGTAGGCGCTATCTACAATTAGAGCCCCTAACACTCTGCCCCATTGACAAACGTCCCATCGACCTCGACATGCTCACAGGCGATGAGCGTCAATACCTGAACGACTACCACCAAATGGTCTACGAACGTCTGTCGCCACTCCTCACTGATGACGAGCGGCAATGGCTACGAAAAGCCTGTAGTCCACTGTAGCTGATGACGCCGGCGTATTGCCGTTACCATTCTTCCTCTTCTTCGAGTTCTTCGTCATCTTCCCAGGCCTCATAAATATGGTAGTCTTTGCGCGAATCAGCCTCACGCAAAGACTACCATATTTATGTCATTATGCTAAGTAAAATGGAATACGAGCTAAGGGAAAAAGGGAAGCGAGCTAAGGGAAAAGGGGAAACGAGCTAAGTAAAAAGGGAAAGGGAGCTGGCTTCTTCAGGCTTGCGGCGGGCGTGGCAATATCTTGCAGCGGGCGTGGCAAAAACTTGCGGCGGGCGTGGCAAATTCTTGCAGCGGCCGCTGCAAGACCATGTCTTTACAGCATCTACTTCTGCCACAGGAAGTAGTGATAGGCGGGTAAACAGTGCAAATATACAGAAAAAATAAGCAAAATGCAAGTATATTCTTGATTTTTTTACTGAGAACTATGCAAAAAAGTGGCATCACAATAGCAATTTGTTATTGTCATCAATTATGTAACAAAATTTCATGCCGAAATATAAAAAACAGCTTTCGGAAGCATCGAGTCAACTAAGCAAACGAAGATAAACGTCGATGGCTTGTTCGATTTCTGACAGACAGATGAACTCGTCGGCCGAATGGCTACGACTGCTCTGACCAGGACCAAGCTTCAGCGAGGGGAACGACATGAGTGCTTGATCGCTGAGTGTGGGTGAACCGAAAGGCTGCAAGCCTAACTCAAGACAACGCGCCACCAGCCAGTGGTCATTGGCAATCGATGACGAATGTAAGCGGAAAGAACGGGCATGCAATTCGCTCTTGACATGCTGTTGCAGGAACTCAAACACATCCTCGTTACGATAAAGTTCATTGGTACGCACATCAATGACGAAATGCAACTTGTCGGGCACCACATTGTGTTGCGTGCCACTTTCCACTACTGTCACCTGCATCTTCGTCGGTCCTAAGAGCTGACTGACACGCTCGAATCGGTAGTCACGCAGCCACAGCAGGTCATCAAGTGCCTCGTAAATGGCATTCACCCCTTCATTTCGAGCCGCATGTCCGCTGACACCATGACTATAGCCGTCTATCACCATCAGGCCCTTCTCTGCAGTAGCAGGCTGCATGCCTGTCGGCTCACCCACAATAGCCACGTCAATCTTTGGTAGCATAGGGAGCACATGCTCTATGCCATTCTTCCCAGATACCTCTTCCTCGGCAGAAGCAAGGAATATGAAATTGAAGGGCTGAAGGCTGAGGGTCGAAGACTGGGAGTGGAGAATACGAAATACCTGTAATAATGAAACGAGGCCGCCGCCACAATCGTTGGAGCCCAGGCCATAGAGACGATCGCCTTCGAGTGTGGGGACGAAAGGATCACGTGTCCAAGTGGCGACAGGCTTCACCGTATCTATATGTGCATTGAGCAAAATGGTGGGACGGTCACTACGCATGTCGGCACTCATCGTCCACACATTATTGCCTTCGCGCTGCCACTTCAGTCCATATTGCTGCATGGCTGCACACATCACGTCGGCAGCAGCCTGCTCATCACGGCTTACCGACGGGGTGGCAATCAGTCGGCGCAGCAGGCTCACGGCATCATTTGTATAATCCTTGATATTCATAGTCATTCTACCAAACAGTTTCTATTTTTTTTAGATTACCCTTCGCATCGCGTACCACAAAAATATGGACCTGATTGATGATGGGACGGAAGCGAAGGTAATCGGCAAATGTAGGGATGGATTTCCCGTCAATCATCATGATGGTGTCACCTTCACGAAAGCCAGCATTATACGGAGTGCTTTTCTCCCAGATTAGCCCCACTACAGGACGATTATCTACAGGAACGATTGACTTCTCCATCTGCTTGTTGGACACAACAGCGCTATCCTGACCCGTATAGGGTTGGTAACGAAGCTGACGACGCTTGGGATTGAACGTGACGGAACCATATTCCAAGACCTTGGCACCCAAATGCGAACCCCCTTGCGTAGTACGGGTATGCACATCACAAAATGCAAACGACCCAAACTGAAGCCGACGAAGCGAGAGGAAGACCACTTCAGCACGCTGTTCCACACCACCATGACTGATAGCACTTCGACCTATGGAGCGACCCTCTATCTGCGAACTGATATCGGCCTTTGCCTTTTTCTGTCCCTTGTCAAAGCTCTTCTTATTCATCACATAGAGCTGACGACTACCTGTATCGAAGAGTGCCCACTCACAATACTTGCCAAAGGGCGACACTTGAACATAAGGCACATGCAAGTCGAGGCTGTATTTCATGGTCACGCCGGGTTCACGTTCAAAATAGTCAGGACGATCGCTGAAGATCAATTGCTTGCGCTGAATGTCGATTTTCGCATTCAGTCCTTTACAGATAAGGTCGAAACCAAGAATGCCATCAATGGAATGACGTCCCTGACTGACACGTCGCTGGATAACGGCCTGACATCCAGAGAAAGTCACGGAGCCTAACGTCATAGGTGGCAAAGAGACCTTGCGAACGGTATCGCGAACAGAAAGAGCATCGTGCGAAACCGTGACACCTACGGGTTTCATGCCATCAATAGGAGTATCATCGAAGACGGTGGTCTGGCTGGCGCCCGTATCGAAAAGGAAATGGTAGGTGTTATCGGCAAAGCGAACAGGTACGATGACCTGCCCACGTTCATAACGGATGGAAATCGTGTCGGCGAAATCGGTCTTCGACAGCGTGAAGTGAAGGTTGTAGCGGGAAAGCTGGGCCTCACAGGTGAGACCCAGCAGAAGTAGTATTGCTAAGGTGATTTGTTTTCGCATAAGGTGTTGGACTACTATACGAAGATGCTACTTTACATTCATCTCCTTCAGCAGACGATCGGCATGTCCCCAGCGATCCATCATGAAGAGCACATAGCGGATATCCACGCCAATGCAACGAGCCAACTTCGAATCGAAGAAAATGTCGCTGGAAAGTGAGTCCCAGTTGCCGTCAAAGGCCAGTCCGATGAGACGATTCTTACCGTCGAACATGGGCGAGCCAGAGTTGCCACCGGTAATATCGTTGGTGGTCAGGAAACAGAGTTGCAACTGTTTGGTCTTCGAATCGGCATAGGGGGCAAAGTCCTTGGCGCCGAGCAGTTCCTTCATCACCGGCTCTACACGATAGTCCTCTACCTTTTCTCCCCGACGCATCTTGGCAAGCATACTTGGAGCATCAGTATAGTACCCCGAAGGATTACCGCCTAAGTTGTACTCCTTGACCTGTCCGTAGCTCAGACGCATGGTGAAGTTGGCATCGCTGTAATGGGGCATATCTTCCTCCATGCGGAGTTTGGCAGCACAGAGATATTGCTCCTGAATGTCGATGGAATCGGAGATTTTTCTCATTTCCCCACGCATGTCAGCCAATATAGTAGTCAGATCAAGTCCGTATTGCACAGCCAAATCCTTGAGATAGGGTTTCTTGTTGTGGTAGATTTTCTTGCCCTTCTTCATCAGGATGGACTTGGCGTATAGGTAGTCAGCGAATCGCTGGCAATCGCCATCGAATTTTTGGTCAATCGTCTTGAAGAACTGGGGCACGAAACGGCTGTCTTCAGGCATTTTCTCGCGATAGTTTTTCAGCAGGGTGCCCAATATTTCACGGTCGGTATCGTAGTCCCATGAATCGTTATCGTCGAAGGTGATATAGGCTTTCTTACCTTTTCCCTTGGGATGTGCGCCGTTGTGGGCACGCAGGGCACGGGTAGAAAGCTGGTCTGTACGCATAAAGGTCTCGGAGAAAAGCACGTAAGCCTTCATCACTTCGATGCGCTGCTTGTAGAAACGTGCCATCTTCTCGAAATCGAGTTTGCCCTGATAGAGGCCAGTAGAGTCTACCCACTGTCGGAGCATCACCTCGAACTGGGCTTTCTGACCGATGAGTCCGATGCTGTCGATACACTTGTTCATGCCAATAGAGTTCTTCCAGTAGTTAGAGCTCTGGGCATATTTTGAATCGTACTTGATACGCACAGCCTCAGAGGCGTCCATGTGACGCTTCATGACTTCCTGTTTCACACCACGCACCTGTTGACGAATATCGTTCTGAACGTAGCGTTCCTGAATACCATAGCTGGAGAGATAGCGAGAAGTGCTACCAGGATAGCCCATCGTCATAGAGAAATCGCCTTCCTTGTAACCCTCATTTGAGATACGGGCCCAGTTCTGAGGGTGATAGGGAACATTGTCCTTTGAGTATTCGGCAGGACCATTGGTCTTCGGGTCGGCATAGATACGGAAGACTGAGAAATCGCAGGTCTGACGAGGCCACATCCAGTTGTCGGTCTCTCCACCAAACTTACCCATCGACTTGGGAATGGCAAAGACCAAACGCAAGTCGCGGAAGTCGCGATAGGTGGTGGCAAAGTAGCGATTGCCTTCGTAGAATGGCAACAACTCCAAACGTAGTGTGGAATCTTTAGCCTTGACTTGCTTCAACATGGCATTCTCGATGGAATCGAGGAATTCGGAACGTTCGAAAGCGGTCATCTTCTCAAAACTGGGTGTCAGCACCTGGTCGGTGACGTCTTTCTGTTCAACCATAAAGGAGACGAACATATTCTCGTTGGGCAACTCTTCTTCCTGTGTCTTGGCATAGAAGCCATTCAACATGTAGTCATGCTCCACGGTGCTGTGTGAACGGATGGACTCGAAACCACAGTGATGATTGGTAAACACAAGACCATCGGGGCTGACAACCACACCCGAACAGTAGCCTGAGAAGTTAACGACGGCCTTCATAATGGCATCGTCGGCATGGTACAGCTTATCGTAGGGTAGTTGGTAGCCCTCCAAACGCATTTGTTCGTAAACAGCATTAGGCAGATTGTAAAGCGTCCACATGCCTTCATCGGCATGAACCGTGGACAGGGCTAAAGGGGCCAAAAGGGCCAAAAGAAATCTTTTCATTACTTTTTTATATTATTTCATGTTTCACATTCTCAACTGTTAGCTGCAAGAGGTGACAACACCTCTATTACGGAAGCAAGCAAAACTTGCAAAGCTGGAGTTATTTAAACTTCTTCCCAATGACGGGGAGGCTGCTAAGCGGGAAGTCGCGCTTGACGATAAGAGCCATGAAGACAGCAATAAGCAACGTGTTGACAGCCAGCTGGCCCCACAACGGCAACTCGCCCGTCTGCGTCATAGCAGCATAAAGTACCAAGGTAACAATAACATATATGGCCATATCCCCCAACGGATAGTTAATCTTGTAGTACCGCTGACCGATAAAGTAGGACAGCAGCATGGACACGGCGTAGGCAGCAAAACCTGCCCAGGCACAGGCCATATAACTGAAACGTGGAATCAACAGCACGTCGACAGTGATGAGCACCACAGCACCAATACCCGAGAAATAGGCTCCCCAGATAGTGCGGTCGGTCAGTTTATACCAGAAAGAAAGGTTGAAGAACACACCGAACATAATTTCGGCAGCCATGACAATGGGCACAACACGCAGTCCTTCCCAATAGCTCTCTCCGATGATGAACTTCAACAAGTCAAGGTAACCCATGACGCAGAGGAAAGCCAACAAGGTGAAGATGAGGTAGAACTTCATGGCCTGAGCATAGGTCTCGCGGCTGTCCCTGTCTTTCGACTTACCGAACACAAACGGTTCATAGGCAAAACGAAAGGCCTGGGTTATCATCACCATAATCATGGCTATCTTGATGCAGGCGCCGTAGATGCCCAACTGGGCTCGAGCCTCTTCTACAGAACCATCGTACAAGTAAGGGAAGAGAATCTGCGAAGCGGCTTGATTGAGTTGCCCGGCAACGCCCATGACAAGTAATGGCCATGTATAGCTGAGCATACGCAGACAGGCTGCTTTGTCGAAACCGAAGCGAAAACCACGCAATTCCTTCCATAGCAACAGCAGCGAAAAAAGTGTGCAGACGAGGTTGATATAGAACACAAACACTACATCGAGGGTGAACTGCTCATCGTAGAGGCCAAAGGGATTCAGCCGCAGGGCTGGTAAAACTATCAGATAGAGCAAGTTGAGCGTGATGTTCAACAGAATATTGATAATCTTCAATGTAGCAAACTTCAAAGGCCTATGCTGGTATCGCAAATAGGCAAAGGGGACAGCCATAAAAGCATCGATAGCCACTGTGGTATACATCACGGCAACATATTCCGGATGGTCGGCATAGCCGATGGCAGCAGCAATGGGATGAAGCAAGGCAAGCACCACGACGATTGACGAGAGTGAGGTGAAGGCCAGCATGCGCAAGGTGGTAGCATAGATACGATCCGGCTGTTCACCCTCTCGATTCATGAAACGAAAGAAGGTGGTCTCCATACCAAATGTGAGCAGGATAATGAGTATGGAGACATAGGCATAGACATTGGTGATGACACCATACTCACCACCAGAAGCGGTGAAGCGTGCCGTCTGGATAGGTACCAGCAGAAAATTAACGAATCTGGCGACAATGCTCGAAAGGCCGTAGATGGCCGTATCCTTGACTAATGATTTTAGATTTGCCATATCTTATCCAAAAAACATGTAACAAATAGCAATGGCAGCGATAATACCTGCCAGGTCGGCCAACAGGCCACAGGCTACAGCATGACGCGTCTTGCGAATGCCGACACTACCGAAATAGACCGCAAGTATATAGAAAGTGGTATCGGTACTGCCCTGAAAAACACATGAGAGACGTCCTACGAAAGAGTCGGCTCCGTAGGTCTGCATGGCGTCGACCATCATACCACGAGCACCACTACCACTGAGGGGCTTCATCAAAGCTGTCGGCAGGGCGCCTACCCATTGACTGTCAAGACCGGATGCCCGAACCACATAGTCTATCCCTCCGATGAGCATATCCATCGCCCCAGAAGCACGAAACACGCCAATGCCCACAAGGATGGCAACCAAGTAAGGGATGATACGGACGGCAGTAGTAAAGCCATCCTTGGCTCCCTCGATAAAAGATTCGTAGACATTAATACGCTTGCGCAGGCCTGCCAAGATAAATCCAACGATGATGGTCATCAGAAGAATGTTGGCAACAGAAGTGCTCACGAGATTCATAGTGATATTGTCAAGCTGGCCAAAACCCCAGATGACAGCAGCCACAACTGCGCATGTTCCACCCAATGTGAACAGCATGGTGCGATTGAACAAGTTGATGCGCTGGAATAAAGAGGTGATAATAACACCTGCAAGGGTCGAGAAAAACGTAGCCAGAAGGATAGGGATAAAAATATCGGTGGGCTGGGATGCTGCCTGTTGTGCTCGATAGACCATGATGGAGATGGGAATAAGCGTCAGTCCGCTGGTGTTGAGCACAAGGAACATTATCATGGGGTTCGAAGCCGTGTCTTTCTTCGAATTCAGCTCCTGCATCTGCTCCATGGCTTTGAGCCCAAGAGGAGTAGCGGCATTGTCGAGGCCCAACATATTAGCCGCAATATTCATAAAGATACTACCCGTAACAGGATGTCCTTTAGGAATATCAGGGAACAACCGAACGAAGACAGGACTTAGCACCTTTGCCAACAGGTTGACCACACCACCTCGCTCTCCTATCTTCATGATGCCAAGCCAAAGGGCCAACACGCCTGTAAGTCCGAGTGAAATTTCGAATGCGGTCTTAGACGAAGAGAACGTGGAGTCCATCATCGCCGGAAAGACCTCAAAGTCGCCCATCAACACAAGACGGAACAGCGCCACGACGAAAGCGACTATGAAAAATGCTACCCAAATGTAATTTAATACCATAACTGAGTGCAAAGGTACAGTAAAAAAAGCAAACAAGAAAAAGAAAATAGAAAAAAAGGAGGTTCCATCTCACGAAGACGGAACCTCCAATATTAGAAATGCGACAATAAGACTTGTCTTACTTCACAATCTTCGACTCATCAGGATAGAGATACCAATCAATATTATTCACATCCTTCACCCAATCGGCAAATTTGGGATATGCATCCTTGATATTGATACGCTCGATAGGCCACTCCCAGCCACAAGGTATAATAAGTGCCTGAGGAGCCTTACCCGTAACTGCTGCAGAGCTGATAACGCTGGACTGGCCATTGTCTCTCTTCACAACCAGTGAGAAGTTATCCAAGTTACCAGCGCTGGTCATGCTCACTTCCTTCGTAGCAATGACATTGCCCTTTGTTGTGGTATTAGTCATCTTACCATCGTTCTTAGAGAAGATTACTTCATCACCATACTTCACGTCAACAGAAAGCGTACCACCTGCAGCCATCAGTTTCACGTTAGCAGTGTTGGACTGTACGTCATGCTCTACAAAGAGAACAATGTCGTTGAAGTCGAAGTCATCGGTTGAACCAAGATCCTCGAAAGCGATGCAATATACGACAGGATCACTGGGAATAGGAATAATACCAGGCTCCTTGTCATTATAGCCATTGCCTGTGCATTCACCTGCAGGGATAGTGAGGGTTGTAGTAGCCTCATTCGACCACAGGGTGATAGGAGCGTTACACCAGTATTCAGCATATTGAGCCCATTCACTATTGGGATCTGCAGTTCCACCGCCTTGAATATGGTGAGCGGCGTTCCAATAATTGTTAATATCGTGTTTCACTCCTTCATAGCTATAGAACTCTTCGGGATCGATGTCATAGTAAATATTTCCATAGGTGTTGATGTCATTTGCATGGCTAACCAAGAACTTGGTCGACTTAATAACTGCGAACTCACCTTCACTTGTAGGACCATGCATAATGCCATCCTGCCAATAGATAGAATTAGCATTAATCTCACTCAGCGTGTACATATAATTCTCACCAGTAAGGTAGAGCTGACCACCTACATCAAGACGGCTGTTATCAAGCAAAGTAAGTTGTCCTATACCTGCTTTTTCAGTAAAGTGGAGATAGCATGCATTGATATAATAACCATTATAAGCTTCACCCTGTATCTCATTAGTACGAGCAGTAATCTTACCAAAGTTGGTCACTGTCGTATACTTTGTTGTACCAGTAAGAATGTCAACATTGACAGTACCACAGTTATAGAAGTCGGAACCATTTACACGGAGTGTACCCTTGAAGTCAATCGTACCAGCATTGTAACAAGGAGCTGCATTTTCGATACCAAACAATGCACCATCAGTACCAGTAATCTTACCACCAGCAGCCACAACAAAGCGACCTGTTGTTGACATACGATTCTCACCCTGGAACTCAATCTCGCCATTAGGAGCAACCACCAATGTGATTGCATTGAGATTATTGTTAGGAGTAATGACAGCCTTACCCTCTACATAAAGCACCACGTTGTCAAGTGTAGCACCATCACCTACATTGAAGCTCTCGGTAACCGTGGTACCAGAAGGAATACGATAGTGAGCACCGTCTCCATCGCCATAGAATTTACCTGTCTCCTGACCTTCCATATACTGAAGGTCATTAAGTGTGTGATTACCATTCGGATAAGAAGTCAGCACTTCGTTTGTCAAAGCAGTCCATTGCTTCATCTCAGCCTCAGTGAAATTCAGATAATCACTCATAGACTTAGCGTATGTAGGATATTGAGCCTCGGTAGCACGTGTGGCGCGAGCTTTTGCAGAAGATTTGCCAACATTAGCAACAATCTTATCACCATTGAGATTTGCTACCTGAGAAACGCCATGACCTTTAGAATCAAATACACCCACATAGAAAGTCACTTGAGCTGTAGGAGCATCAAATGTGACATTTGCAGTCTGTCCCTCCTTCACCTGAGTAATAGCAAGCATGCTGGCGGCACCTCCGAAAAGAGGATTGTTGCTATAAATGGCAACAGTGTAATTCTGGTCAACACCCAAATTGACGGAAACTTGAGCATTACGCTGGCTCACTGTCTTCCATGTCTGATTAGAATTCACTGTACCAAAAGTTTCAGCGAAACTCTTCTCAAATGCCATAGTAGACTCTTGCTGCTGAATTGTCTTATCAAAGACATCAGTTTCTTTTGAACAACTTGCCGTCAGAGCAACAATAGCTACGGCAGCCATTCCCTTAAAAAAATAATTTTTCTTCATTGCACAATGATTTTTAGAGATTTTAAATTATGTTACTGTTCATTTTTTCGCTGCAAAATTACTTATTATTTGTGAAGGTTGTAGCTAATTTATAGTTAAAATGGGTTAAATTAAATGTATTTTATGTGTTTTCGAAGGTGTTTATACATAAAAAAGGACAAAAAGGGTTACATCCAATCATTTTTTTTGTTAATTTTGCAGCGTCAAATTTAAGAACAAAATTACGCAATTATGAAATACTCAACTAAAATTTTAGCCATCGTGACGTTATTGGTACTAACAGTAACATCATGTAAGGAAGACTATTTCGATTTGGAGGCTTATCAAGCCATGGTCAAAGGACATTTTCCTGTAAGCGACGTGGATCCTCAACACACTTGGGAGACCATGGGGACTGCCAATGCCCATATTACTGTGTTGGGTGACATGGGAAATATCTACAAAGTGAAAGTGTACGAAGACAATCCACTCACCAACAATGTCGTCACCGTGCTTTATTCAGGTTCGGCGATTAGCGGTTCGACCATCAACACCCAGTTTACCTATCCGTTGTCAAAAGATCAGGTTTTCATTGGTCTATTCGACAATGCTGGACGCCGTCTCATCGAGATGGTTCCTATTGAGGATCGCACGATAGAAGCCACCGTGGGAGTAGGCAACAAAGGTGCAACGCGGACTACAAGAGCCATCGAAAGCGACTACTCCACAAGCTATGCAAAGACTTTCGAGCAAATGCTGAACCCCACAAAAGAATATATTTATGAGTACATTGATCGTTTCCAAGGCACGTCCTATAACTATATTAAGAACGAAGATCGTATTTCTAGCGTTAATACCGTGACGTTAGACCAGATGAAAGCATATACTACGTTTACAGATGCCGACTTAACGCATGACAAGTACCAAACACTAAACAACGAGATAAATATCCCTGGCACACAAGGAGGTGAGCAAAATTATAATACCATCTATGCTATTGAAGAAGGGTATTCACCCGCCAACGGAACAACAGTTACGATTTTATGCGAGGGAAACACAGTTGGAACACTAACCTTTGGTGGCTCTGGAACCGCTGCCGTGAGTGACGCTTCACAGAATTATAATGGTTTCTCGGCACGCATTGCTCGCGACTCCTATACTTTCACTGCTGCAAAGACTGGCACCTTGTCTTTCTACCATGTAGTTGATGGCAACAACAAGCGATTGTCCATAAAAAAAGATGGCAGCTATATGCCAACAGGTTGGTATGAAGGCAGCTATTATCAAGAATTGCAATGGTGGAATACAAACATTGATATCTACGTTGAAGCTGGCCACTCCTATCAGGTTTTCTTTGAATATGGACAACAAATGGAGTTATATGGTCTGAAGTTCAACTACAAGGAAATAGTGGAAGGCACACCTGCTACCACCAAGAAACTGGGTGACGGAAAGCACTTCCGCGTTGACAAGAATACAGAAATCAACCAGATCTTCCATGCCAATGCCACTTATGGCGTCATTAACGATATAGTCATCTATGTCGAGGGAAAGATACATTTAAAGGGTAATACTCTTAACGGAGTCACTTTGGTTGTCGCCAATAACGCAGAGCTGATTATCGATGACAATACTAATTTCAGCAACTGCGGTCGCCTACTTATTATGGCTGGTGGAAAGGTGACAGGCACTAAAGGCAAATACCTGTATGTGAATAATGGTATGCCCAACTACAATGCCGGTACTATCAATCTGGACAACGAACTCAATCTGAACGGCTCTGACTTCTACAACTGCGGCACCGTAAACGTTGACAAACTGCGCAACACGAGTGGTGGACGCCTCACCAACTTCGGCTCCATTACTGCCCGTTGCAATGAGGGTGCGGCCGATGCATACAACTGCATCGTGGTGAATGGTTGTTATATGCATTATACCGAGGAAGCAGGTATCGGACTACTGACCATGCTGAACAACAGTCGGCTTGACATTGATGGAAAAGCCGAATTTACTCAGAGCTGGTCGCAAGCTGACGTCGACACATCAAATCCTTCCAACGTGAAAAACCTCACAGTGAATGAGCCAAACATCCTCATGGACAAGAGTGTCGTCAATGTGGGAACTGCATATTTCACCAATTCAGCATTCGAAGGACCGTCAAACGACAATGAGTATGCCATTCTGAAGATGCAGAAAGTCGAGGTAGGTAACGGTACCGACCTTATACAACGCGGTAACTGCATTCTTGACTGGAACATAACTGAACTCTACAACAAGCAAGGAGAGAAGTACCAAGACGTTCCAGCTGAACAAAAAGAATACAATAAATATGCTTACCTTGTGGACTATTACCGAGATCACTTGACCAAGTTTGTAACAGAAGCTACAGCACCCTCCTACATCACCATACCAGCAGGTAACTGCACAGGCGTCGGCTACAATCCTGATGGCAACACGGGAGGAGAAGAACCAAATGACAAGCCATTTAGCCTACGCTACTGCTTCGAGGACAACTTCCCTGAGGTAGGCGACTACGACTTCAATGATGCCGTAATCACCGTGACGCCTACAATTAACAATAATGTAGTAACGCTAAGCGTAAGCCTCGATGCTGTTGGTGCAACGAAACAGATCGCTGCAGCTTTGCGCATTGTAGGACTGACTGACACCGACGTTGAAGAAATCACCTGCACTGGATTCATGGACGAAAATTTCCCCACAAACCAGTCATCACGTTTAATCAACGCCACCGAGCCACGATTAACTGCAGACCAAAAATACGTTGACGATGTGGTACTCCTACTCTTCAATAATGCCCACTGGTCGTTGGGCAACCAAATCAACTCCATTGGTGGTGTGTTCTTAGGTTTCATCAATACCGTGGAGCGTACCAACGCCTTTGAGCCAAAATTAAGTGATGTAACACCAAGGGTGGCCACCTATACCATCGTCCTTAAAGATGCTGCAAAAGCCAGCCTCTTCGTACAGAACAACCTTGACGTATTTATCGTTGAGGGATATAACGGAGGCAATTGGGAAGTGCATACCGTACGGTTTAAATATGATGAAGTCATCTCCGATTATCCTAAGAAAAATCTCAGGTTAACTTATGGCGACGACAACATGCCTTGGGCTGTTTGCGTGCCTGGCAATTCATTCAGATATCCCATCGAGTGGACTTCCATCACGGTAGCCTATCCTTTCTTCAGCAACTGGGCATCCAACCAGAGCAGCAATACAGACTGGTATGAGCATTACGAAGAAGAGAAAGTGTATTAAGCTGAGCAATTGACTTCATAGTGATAAGCTATACACATAAAGAAGAATTGTGGAACACATGGTCGCATGCCGGCGGCATCCTGTTGGGGGTGTCCGTCGGCATCGTCTTTCTGGTGCTTGTGTTCCAAGGAGACGACACTTGGGCAAGAATAGGAGTTATCCTCTATTTATTTGGTATGTTGGGCAGTTACATCTCGTCTACCGCCTACCATGCCATGCCCGCACATTCCAAGTGGAAGGAAAGGCTACGTAAATGGGACCATGCCGCTATCTACTGGCACATTGCAGGTAGTTACTCACCATTGACGCTTACAGCTCTGCGCCAGGAAGGTGCATGGGGGTGGATATTGTTTGCTTTCGTCTGGACAGCTGCGATAGGGGGAACAATTGTCAGCCTGCGCCGTCTGAAAGAACACAGCAATGTGGAAACGCTTTGTTTCGTATTGATGGGGCTGTCGGTATTGGTAGCCTTCAAGCCTCTCCTCAATACTGTCTCGACAGCAGCCGTATCATGGATAATTGCCGAGGGGGTCTGCTACATCACGGGGGCATTGTTCTACTCCCTAAATAATAAGAGGTATATGCACAGCATATTCCATTTCTTTGTATTAGCTGGTAGCGTCTGCCACATCATTGCTGTATGGGATGTACTCATGCAATACCTATAATCCCTACATATCAGGTCAAAGAAAAACGGAATTGCTGGTCAATGAGCTGGAGTTGTACCAGCCCATAACGTATCATACGAGCTAACAAAACAATGACACGATGGCGGGGAAGACGGGAACGACGTACTATCTGAGTGACAGTAAGCGGATTGTCAGATGACATGGAATGCAAAAATGTTCGATTCTCTTCGCTATAGGTAAAAGAAGCTCCATGTAATTGCTGCTCTTCGCGCCAAATTGCAAGATGGACAGGTGAAGCGACAATATTTTCGTCTTTCACACGGACGTAAGCTCGCCGACGGCCTTTCTCGTCAATGGCACAGACAGGACGACGCTCACTGCGTGGAATGGTAGCCATCACAATCGTTCTGTTGTCTACATGACCTTTTCCATAGCCGACTTTCTTGTCACCTATTCCCACATGAAAGATGTCAAACTTGATACTTGCCTCCGGCTGGCAATATCGGTAGGCCGCCTGGTGCATCACATAGATTTCCTCTTCGGAACGAACACCAGAAAGAAGACCATCATCACGAACACCAATCAACAGCCTTCCGCCATCGGTATTGGCAAAGGCAGATACAGAACGAGCCAACTTCACAGGATCGGCCACGCCATATTTAAAGTCCTGTTGTTGATGCTCACCTTCACGGATGAGCGAAATGAGATATTTGCGGTCGTCAATCTTCATTGCGACTGCAAAGATACAACTTTTTTCTCAGAAAACCACTAAATAATGTCACGGAACTCACTGGGAGAAGCTCCAAGGTGCTTGCGTACATAGCTACCAAAGTGGCTCATATTAGCAAAGCCAAGCTTAGCAGAAATTTCCTTAATGGAGAGATTAGAGTTGCGTAAGTAGAATCTTATGTCCTCAATTGTATATTCGATGACCCACTGAGAGGCTGTTTTATCACTGTACTTCAGACAAAGCATGGTCAGATATTTCGGGGTGATAGCTAAACGTCCGGCATACTCTGTGATGGGCTGACGCTTGACCTCACTGCTTGAAACCAGTTTAAGGAATCTACTAAAAAGTAATTTACCCTGCGAAAGCTTCTGCTCACTAATCATCCCATTGACGCTTTCATACAGATAGCACAACTCCAAAAGAATAGCACGTATTAATGACTGTACAATCTCGTATGGAGTTTGCTGTTCACCTTGACTAACCTTAGTCTTAGACTGAATAAGAGAAAAATAATATTCAAATTCCTCTTGGCTCTCCTCAGTGAGATGAGCCAGATTAGCTTTGTGCGTATAAACTGCGCGATGCCATTTTTCGGCTTTGTCACGAAGAAGTCCCTGAATAATATGGTCAGAAAGGCGAAGAGCTTTACAATTGAATTTATCATCATGCTGAGATGCTTCAATCTGTACTTGTAACGGACAAAAAAGGATATCTCCTGCAGACACTTCCAACTTCGTGTCATTTGCTTCGACAACACCCTTTCCACTTGTGCAAAACACAATGAGGTCAGACATAGACTTGAGCGGATATAACTTTTCCAAGTCCTTTACATTGTCAAAAACCAAAACGTCGCCTTCGGCATAGTCGACGAAGAGATTATTGAACTCGATAAATCTTCTTTTGTCTTTTTGAGTGTCGTGAGCCATACATTCAAGATTTGACTGCAAATATCACTATTTTTTTTGAATTTTCAGTGTATAAATGGGGCCAAAATATGTTCTTATTCACTATAATTTCCTAAAATAGTTGTTTATTCTCCGTTTTTGAACACTCATGCGTAAGATTATTTTTTTCATGTATAAAACAAAAAAAGCAAGCATAAAAAAAAGGTAATTTTCGCTTTTGTGTGGTGAAAAGGGAAAACTGTTTCCCTAAATTACACACAAAAGCGAAAATCACCTAAACAAAGGTCAAAGCAGATTTACCAACAATCAAACAAAGCTAATAACTCCCTGAATGTCAGAGCTATTGTACGCCTGTTCGTTGGCTGTTGCTTTTCCTACTACATTTTGGTTACCAATACTCTCAAGCACCTCACGGGTACGCTTGTACGTAGGAGTCTGCTCCACGGCGGAGATGATATCATCGTTGTCTAAATCCTCTGTACGGAAAATGTAGATTTTCGGGCGCTTCTTATAGGTACGAGAGTTAGAATCATCATCGTAGAACTTAGCACGACGCTCCATGTTGCGAGCTTCCCGTTCCTGTATCTCAGCCAACTTTGAAGCCTCCTCACGAGTCTGTTTGGTCAGACGATCTTGCATACCATCTACATTTGATATGCCAAAACCTGTAGCCAGAATAGTAACCTTCACCTTATTACCCAGTTCAGGATCTTCCGCTACACCCCACTTAATTTCGAAGTCTCCAAACTTACCCATGAACTCATGGACGTAATTAATTTCGTCCATCATGAAGTCATCCTTGCCGTCGGTCTGCTCACAGAAGGAGATATTGAAAAGGATCTTCTTCGAGTTGAAGATATCGTTATCATTGAGTAGCGGCGAATTCAGAGCATCATCAATAGCCTTCTTCACACGCTCCTCACCTTCTCCATAACCCGTCGACATGATGGCCACGCCACCATTTTCAAGCACAGTCTTCACATCGTTGAAGTCAAGATTGATGATTCCATGCACAGTGATAATCTCCGCTATTGACTTGGCTGCCACCGATAGTGTATCATCGGCCTTGCCGAAAGCCTGACGGAAAGGCAGGTTGCCATAAATGGCACGCAGGCGCTCGTTATTAATGACGAGTAAAGCGTCAACATGCTTAGCCATTTCTTCCACACCATCGAGTGCCTGGTCAATTTTCTTGTTACCCTCGAAACGAAAGGGAATAGTGACGATACCTACAGTCAAGATACCCATCTCTTTTGAGATACGGGCAATGACCGGAGCCGCACCTGTACCCGTACCACCACCCATACCAGCAGTGATGAAAGCCATACGAGTGCCGTCGCTCAACATGCGACGGATGTCGTCAATACTTTCTTCGGCTGCCTCACGAGCCTTTGCAGGGCGATTGCCTGCACCCAGGCCTTCGCTACCTAACTGAAGTTTTACGGGGACTGGCGAATCACTCAGTGCCTGATTGTCGGTATTGCATACCACGAATGTCACATCGTGAATGCCTTCATTATACATGTGATTGACGGCATTGCCACCGCCACCGCCTACACCAATGACTTTTATGATGCTATGCTTCTCCTCGGGTACACCGAAGTCGAGTATGTCGTTAGGGTTGAAATTCATGTCTGCCATATTTCTGTGTCCTTATTTCTTAATGAGTAATGCGATGTCTATTCATCCTTTACAATGTCCTCGCCAAACTGCTTCAGCTTACGAGAGAAGCGATTCCAAAGGCTGTTTTCCTTCTTCTTCCGCTCTGCCTCAGCGGCGGCTTCCTTCTCTTGCTTCTCTTTCTCCAGGCGTTCTTTTTCCAGACGCTCTTTCTCCAGACGTGCCTTTTCGGCAGCCAACACACCAGGTTTCTCAACCTTGCCCGTCTGCTGTCCATCAGTGTCCATTACTTCCTCTTCTTCCTCCTCAGTAGAAAAGAGATCACGACTGGTATTGAGATCTCCTCCAGCACAGTTCACATAGCCTTTAGCCAACAGGCCCAAAGCCGTATTGATCATGCCGTCGTGTGCCTTGATAGCGGAATCGCCCGAGTTAATGGTGAGCGTGACAAACTTGGCCGTACGAATCTTGTCAATACGAGTGTGATAGCGGAATGCCACCTCAATATTCTTTAAATTCGAGCCACCGCCTGTCAGGATGATACCTCCCAACAGTTTGTCGTAGTACTCATTGGGAATCTGTTCACGCACATTGAGAACTATTTCCTCCAAACGGCCCTCGATTATTTCGATGAAGCGACGACTCTCTACCTGACGTTCAGAGTCAATAGAGTATTTCACCGAGTCGTCGATATCATTGTTGTCGGTATAAGCAGATCCATACTTCAGCTTCATGACCTCTGCATCGCTCTCTTCCATCTGGAGCGAAGCTATATCCTTAGTGATATTATTGGCACCAAGGGGTATTACAGCCAAATGGCGCAGAAGATTCTTGGAGTAGACAGCCACAGTAGTAGTGTCAGCACCCATATCGACCAATGCACAACCCGAACGCTTTTCTGTTTCAGTAAGCACCACATTGCCCAGCTCAATGGGAGCCACATACATCTCGACGACCTTGATGCCAGCAGTCTCGAAGCTCTTTCCTAAGTTGAGGAAGAACGACTTGCGCATGACAATATTCAAGAAATTGGCCTCCAGACGTGAAGCACGGATGCCAACAGGGTCTATTTGCAGGTTAGCATCCACACGATACTCTTGGTCTACCACTTCCAGAATCTTCTGGTCGGGATACTCCATGCCTCGATTCTCATCCATCAGGCTTGCCACCATATCTGAGGTGATAATAGTGTCCTGTGGCAGGTCACGCACAATGGTGTTGCGTACACCACGAACACTCTGTCCACCCACTCCAACGAAAACCTGACGAATACGGGTTTTCAGCTGTCCTTCAAGCTTCTTGACAATGTTCGAAAGGCACTGGGCCGTCTTGTCAATGTTATAGACCACGCCCTTGCGAATGAAGGACGATGACTCTTCGCGTACGAGTGCAAGCACACTAATACTGCCGTCGGGCATCTTCTGTCCGGCAACACCCGTAATCTTCGAGGAACCGAGCTCAATCGCTACGATAAAATCCTTTTGTTCTGCCATACTATCTTTGTTTTCTGTTTTGTTTGCAAATAATCTGATTGTCAAATTCCACGTTAATACGCGAATATTTATTCCAACCAGCATGTGAGAGCCCGTAAAGGTAGAACTTACGCAGGCGGTCGAGCTTACGTGCAACGCCTGTAGGCTGTCCGATGTAAACAATATGTTCACCAACACGAGGTACAATCTCCACTGAGCCATCACCCAGCACATTGAGTTGCACTACCTGATTCTTCCAGAATTTGTCGGTAAGAATCTCGTTCGCCAATGGAGCCAGTCGTTTCTGGGCGTAGCTGCGACTGATCTGACCTGTAGCCACAATGACATCGCAGGTGTAACCAGAAGCCTTTATCGCCTTTCCATGATTATCCACATAGTAGTCTTCGCCATTGTTGGCCATGACACGCACCACGGGAATACGCTGACGAATATTAATGCAGACATGCCCTGCCTGCGTCTTATAGCATTCAGCCTTTTCCACCAGCTCATTGGCAGTCAGTTGTTCTTCTATCTGACGCACACTGATTTGCTTCATCGGCTGTCCGATAGGCAATATATGGTTCTTCGCCAGCAAATCCTTGAAATCCTTCTCATTCAGGAATCCACTGGGCTCGGTCTTTTCGATATTGATGCGTACCTCGCTACACACGGATGCATGATCGTCTGGCTTATTGAAAGCAGTGATGGCCAGCACAAGGTAAACACCTATGAAAATATCGAGTAATATTAGAATACCTTTTTTCCAGTTCATTTTTTCTTGGTTTTCAGTATCTTAGTGATTTGCGGCACTAGTGCGTCCAGATCACCTGCGCCAAGGACCACAAGAACGTCGAAGTCACGTTGCTTCACCAGCGAAATAACATCGTCTTTACTGACGAGTTGTTTCTTGATGCCAGGACGCAAACGGTCGTAGATGAGTTGCGAAGTGACACCCTCAATGGGTTGTTCACGAGCAGGATATATTTCTGTCAGAATCACCTCGTCAAGCAAGCTCAGTGCCTGGGCAAACTCCTCGTAGAAATCACGGGTGCGGGTGTAGAGGTGAGGTTGGAATATTGCTGTTATATGACGGTTCTGATATAGTTCACGCAACGAACGGGCACTCTCCAATATCTCTTTTGGATGATGAGCATAGTCACTGAGGAATACCAATTTGTCGCTCTTAATCTTAAAGTCAAAGCGCCGATCCACACCACCGTAGGTCTTCATGCCATACTTCAATTCCTTAGCCGTACAACCAGCCAACTGTGCCATTGCCATTGCAGCCACACCGTTCTCGATATTTATTGGAATGGGCTGTCCAAGCACCACATTCTTCACGCACTCAATGGGCGACACGAAGTCGAAAGTGATGGTTCCATCTTCAATGCGAATATTCTCAGCATGAAAGTCACCCTTGTCACGGCTATAATCATAGCGTTTCACCCCCTCCTTCAGCGACTCCTTCATCTCCAGGTCACGATGGATGATCAGCGCACCACCCTCTTGAATGAGTTCCGTGTAGTGACGGAAACTCTCCAAGTAGGCTTCTTTCGTGCCGTAGATATCCAAATGGTCGGGGTCGGTAGCGGTGATAACCGACATATAGGGCGACAGGTGATGGAATGAACGGTCGAATTCATCTGCCTCAATGACCACATACTCCGAATTTGAGAGAATGTAGTTGGTACCATAGTTTTTCGAGATACCACCAAGGAATGCATTACAATCAATACTGCTCTGGTGCAGAATATGGGCGCACATGGTTGAGGTCGATGTCTTGCCATGAGTACCGGCTACACAGAGGCCTTTCAACTCACGAGTTATCGTACCAAGAACCTGTGCACGCTTCTGAATCACGAAACCATGCTCCTGGAAATACTTTAGTTCCTTATGATCGGCTGGTATGGCTGGCGTATAGACCACAAGGCACCACCTTGGATTCTTGCATGCATGTGGAATCTCATCGATGTTCTCTTCATAATGTATCAACATACCTTCCTTCTCCAACTGCTGGGTCAGAGTGGTAGGGGTCTTGTCATAACCAGCCACGACAAGGCCGCGACTAATGAAGTAACGTGCTATGGCGCTCATGCCGATACCTCCGGCGCCAACAAAGTAGACAGCTCTTATTTGTTCCATTTTTACTGATTTGCTATTTTAATAACCTCAAGGGCAATCACATTCGCCGAATCAGGCAATGCCAATTTCAGCACGTTCTCACTAAGTGAACGTAACTTGGCATCGTCTTCAACGGTCTTGATAGCCAGTTCGATAAGTTGTTGCTTCGCGTCAGCATCTCGCACAATCAGTGCGGCCTGCTTGTTGACCAGTGCCATAGCATTCTTGGTCTGATGGTCTTCAGTCACATTGGGGCTCGGCACCATGATGACGGGCTTACCAATGAGACAGAACTCGGAAACGCTACTGGCACCTGCACGACTAATGACCAGATCAGCGGCACGGTAGGCAGCACCCATGTCGGTAATGAAGTCCATCACTTTCAGATTCTCTGGCAGACCCTTCGTCTTGAGTTCGTCGAGTATCTGACCATGATAGTATTTGCCAGTTTGCCAGATAAATTGCACACCTGACGTTTTGATTTCGTCAAGATGGGTCAGCACCGATTCGTTCAGCGTACGGGCGCCAAGACTGCCACCGACAATCAGCACAGTCTTGCTCTTCGGATTAAGACCAAGGCTATTGATAGCCTGTTCACGAGTCAAATCAGTTTCCAGCATCTGCTTGCGCACAGGGTTACCAGTCAGCATGATGCGATCTGCAGGGAAGAATCGCTCCATCCCCTCGAAAGCTACACAACAACGGGCAGCCTTCTTAGCCAGACGAATATTTGCCTTGCCAGCAAAGGAGTTTTGCTCCTGAATCAGTGTGGGGATATGCAACCATGAAGCCACCTTCAACGTAGGATAGCTAGCATAGCCACCCACACCAACAGCCACCTGTGGACGGAACTTGCGGATGATGCTATAGGCCATAGCCCAACTACGCAACAGCTTGAAGGGCAAGCCAATGTTCTTGAAGAGGTTCTTGCGGTCGAAACCACTGATAGGCAACCCTTTTATCTCGTAACCAGCAGCAGGAACACGTTGCATTTCCATGCGACCTTGAGCACCCACGAACAGGATTTTGGCATCGGGACGTAGAGTGCGAATGGCATTGGCAATCGACACTGCGGGAAAAATGTGTCCTCCCGTTCCACCTCCACTGATGATGACTCGTAACTCTTTCTCCATAGTCTATGAAACTGTTTGAACACGCTTTGCCGAACGGCTCACGCTCAAGATAACCCCAATATAAGCACAATTGATGATGGTCGACGTGCCGCCTTTTGAAATCAACGGCAACGGCTGACCCGTAACAGGCATCAGCCCCACAGCCACCATCATGTTGATACAAGCCTGAATGACCAAGAGCAACGACAAGCCCATCACCAGGAAGGCTGGGAAGTTGTTCTCGCACCGACTGGCAATACGTGCTGCCCTATATAATAATATAATGTATAGGAACACCACGACGATAGCACCAATGAGACCCATCTCCTCAATGATAATAGCATAGATGAAGTCAGAGAATGCCTGTGGCAGGATGTCACGCTCGGTCGAGTTTCCAGGACCCTTGCCAATGACATTCGACTGAGCAATGGCGATATTGGCATGTCCAACCTGGAAATGTTTTTCCAAATCATATTCCTCTGGGGGAACGTCCTCTGAACCATGATTCAAGATGCGGTTTCGCCAAGTACCAAAGCGATGAGTCACCACTTCTATCGGACTTTTTTCTTTCTTCTTATCACTTTCTGCCTGCGGGGTGTCCTGAGCAAGCACTTCCGTAGCATTCTCAGCTCTTGCCTCCTCCTCGGTCTTGTCCATGCTACCAATTGTAAAGACTAAGGCAAGGAAGATGCCTACCGCCACCGACATGGCGCCTATCAACTTACCCATTTGTACCATTGGGACGCGGCCAAGAAACATCATCATCATGATGACTAAAAAGAGCAAAGCTGCCGTTGACAGGTTCTCAATGCCAATGAGGCCTACACAGGGTAACAAGATCCAAAGTATGTATTTCATTGCCTTTTTATCAGCACCACTCCCATCTTCTCGCTGCATAGCACTCAGGATCTGCGCTGTTGCCAATACCATCGTGCCTTTAGCTATTTCCGATGGCTGAAACGTAACTCCTGGAAATATCTTGATAACACGGTTAGCTCCGTTGATGCTTTCGCCTCCTGCTAACACCCAAAGCAGCATAGCGAAACTAATTAATAACAGCACAGGAGTGGCTATCTTGAAATACCTACATGGAATGTTCAGCGTGACGATGGTAATGAGAAGACCTAACAGGATCATTAAAGTGTGATAGAAAATTGGCCACAGATAATTCTCCGACTTGAAAGTCAACGTGCTCGAAGCAGAAAAAACCTCGATGACACTGATGACGCACAGGAAGAAGAAAATCATCCAGACGACCTTATCACCCTTGAAAAGATTCCCTATTTTCTTGTTCATAATCTTTGCTTTATTTACTCTGAATGCTCAGAGATTTTAAAGATTCCTTACCAAATCCTTGAACTGCTCACCACGATCTTCCATATTCTTAAACAGGTCGAACGAAGCACAGCAGGGCGACAGCAATACCGTTTCTCCAGGCTGAGCCAACTCATAGCAGGCAGCAACACAGTCTTTCATCGAATGGGTATCGCGCACCGGAATACCAAGAGAGTCAAAGTTATCGTGTAGTTTCTTATTGTCTGCACCTAAATAGACCAGTGCCGAACATCTCTCCTTGACAAGCGGCTTGATAGGAGCATAGTCATTGCCCTTGTCCTTGCCACCAAGAATCAGCACCACCTTGGTCTTCATCGAGTCGAGGGCATACCAGCAGGCGTCGACATTGGTGGCTTTCGAATCATTGACGTATTGCACGCCACGTACCACCCCCACTTTCTCCAAGCGATGCTCCACGCCAGGGAAGTCGCTCAAAGACTCACGGATGATCTCCTTCTTGATGCCAACAATATTGCCTGCCAATCCTGCTGCCAACGAATTGTAGATGTTGTGACGCCCAGTCAGGCTCAAGCTTTCCTGTTCCATGTTGAAAGGTTCAGGCTTTTCCAACACGTACTTACCTTCCTCGATATAGCCTATCGAACCTTTAACCTTCAATGCTGAGAATGGATACTGCACAGCTTTAATATCATACTTCTCCAATTCACGCTTGATGACAGGATCTTCGTTCCAATAGATGAAGGCATCATCCTGTGTCTGATTCTGCAGGATGCGCATCTTTGCGTCTACATAGTTCTGCATCTCAAAACCGTAGCGATCCAGATGATCGGGCGTAATGTTCAGCAGAATGGCTATGTTGGCACGGAAATCATACATGTTGTCCAACTGAAACGAAGACAGCTCGATGACATAGTACTTATGAGGCTGCTCAGCCACCTGCAAGGCGAGTGAGTTGCCGATGTTGCCTGCCAAGCCCACATCGTAGCCTGCCTGCTGGAATATATGATAGATGAGCGAGGTCGTCGTGGTCTTGCCATTAGAACCCGTGATGCAAATCATTTTCGAATCAGTGTAACGACCAGCAAACTCAATCTCACTAATGATGGGAATACCAGCCTCAACAGCACGAGTTACCATCGGTGCTGTTTCAGGAATGCCAGGACTCTTCACAATCTCGTCGGCATTCAGTATCAGTTCTGCCGTATGCTGCCCTTCCTCCCAGGTAATCTGACGGTCATCCAACATCTTCTTATAACGCGGAGCTATTTTTGACATGTCGCTCACAAACACGTCAAAGCCTTCTTTCTTTGCCAGCGCAGCGGCTCCTGCCCCGCTTTCTCCGGCTCCAAGTACAACTATTCTCTTCATCTTTCCTTTTATCTTATCTTCAATGTAATAATCGTAATAGCAGCAAGTATGATTGTCGTTATCCAGAAACGGATAGTAATCTTCGACTCATGGAATGGACGATGGGGCCATTTCTTCAAAATATATGTGGAGGTAGAGTCGAGTTGCGAGTCCAGCTTGCGGAAATTATCATGAATCGGCGTAGCACGAAATACACGCACACGCTTGCCTTTGCGCTTCTGGTACTTGAACCACTGCGTCTGAATAATCACGCTAAGACTCTCCACGAAAAAGATGCCACACAGGATAGGCAGCAACAACTCCTTATGGATAATGACAGCACCCACACCGATAATACCACCGATGGTCAGCGAACCTGTATCGCCCATGAATATCTGAGCAGGATAGGCGTTGTACCACAGGAAGCCAATCATAGCTCCAATGAAAGCACAGAGAAACACTACCAACTCCTCGGAGTGCGGAATATACATGATATCGAAGTAGGAAGCATACCCGATATGCGATGACACGTAGGCAAAGATACCTAACGCCACACCAATAATAGCCGAGTTGCCTGCACACATGCCGTCCATACCATCGTTCAGGTTAGCACCATTCGATACGGCTGTCACCACTAAGATAGTCATCAGTACAAAAATCACCCATCCGGCAGCGGTCTTATATTTCCCACAGAACCCCATAATGTCCGAGTAGTCCAAGTTGTGGTTCTTGACAAACGGGATGGTCGTCTGTAGGGACTTATGAGCCTCCCGTTCATGTTTCACTACCTGTTCGGTCTTGTTCACCTGCTTCACACTTACGTTCTCACGCATTACAGCGTCAGGACTCAGCCAGAGTGTAAGGCCAACGATAAATCCGATGGACACTTGGCCCACAATCTTGTATTTTCCTTTCAATCCCTCCTTGTCACCCTTGAAAATCTTGATGTAGTCATCCATGAAACCAAGGAAGCCAAGCCACACTGTGGTGACCACCATCAGGATAAGGTAGATATTGCGAATACGTCCCAACAGCAAGGCAGGCACTAAAATGGCCACGATGATGATGATGCCACCCATTGTGGGCACACCCTTCTTCTCCACACCGAATGGATCGATATCTATTGGACGTTCGGTCTCGAAAATCTTACGCCGTTTCATCCACTTGATGAAATACTCGCCAAACCACGCAGAAATAATCAAGGACAGGATTAGCGCTAACAACGAACGGAATGATATATAGCTCCACAGGTGGGCACCCGGGATGTCGTATTGCTCAAAGAATCGGAACAGATAATATAACATATTGCTAAATGATATTACAATTATTTAATCCCAAAAATGTCTCGGACCACCTCACGGTCATCAAAGTGATGCTTCACACCTTTTATCTCCTGATAATCCTCATGGCCTTTGCCAGCAATAAGGATTACATCTCCCTTCTGGGCAAGCATTGTGGCTGTCTTGATGGCCTCACGACGATCCACGATGGAGACAACCTTTTTCATCTGCTTCTGGTCAAGCCCAGCCAACATGTCATTGATTATGTCTTGCGGCTCCTCGGAACGAGGATTATCGCTCGTAATGATGACACGATCGCTCTGACGAACAGCCTCCTGGGCCATCAGCGGACGCTTGCCTTTGTCTCGGTTACCGCCAGCACCACAGACAGTGATAACCTTTCCTTTGCCATCAAGAACCTCATGAATGGCCTTCAGCACGTTTTCTAAAGCATCGGGGGTATGAGCATAGTCAACAATAGCTGTTACACCTTCTGCTGAACGAATAGGCTCAAGGCGCCCTGCCACACTCTTCAACGTACTCATCACAACCAGCACATCCTCTGGTTGCTGACCCAGCATCATAGCAGCACCGTAGACAGCCAACAAGTTGCTCACATTGAACTTGCCAATGAACTGTACTCCTACCTCACGGCCATTTATTTCCAGATACATACCCTCGAAATGACATTCGATAATGCGTGCACGGAAGTCAGCCATTGAGCGGGTCGAATAGGTTTTCACCGTAGCCTTTGTATTCTGCACCATAAACAAGCCGTTCTTATCGTCGGCATTTGTGATAGCGAATGCATCCTTGGGTAACAGATCGAAGAACATCTTCTTTGCATCACGATAGTTCTCAAACGTCTTGTGATAGTCCAGGTGATCACGTGTCAGGTTGGTAAACAAGCCTCCTGCAAACTTCAGCCCACCTATGCGGTGCTGGGCGATAGCGTGGCTCGAACACTCCATGAAGCAATACTCGCACCCTGCATCGACCATACGCTTCAGCAATCGGTTTAGCTCAATTGCATCTGGAGTGGTATGGGTAGCAGGTACCGGTTCACCTTCGATGTAGTTGCACACCGTAGAGAGCAAGCCACACTTGTAGCCAAACACACGAAACATATTATATAATAAGGTGGCAATGGTTGTCTTACCATTGGTTCCGGTGACGCCAACCAGTTTGAGCTTATCGGTAGGATTTCCGTAGAAGGTTGTAGCAACAGGCCCTACCTGATATTCGGAGGAAGCCACCTGCACATAGGTAATACCCTCAACAGGAGCATCAGGAAGGTCTTCACACAACACGGCAACGGCACCCAGTTCAATAGCCTTCGGAATGAAACGGTGACCATCCGTCTGCGTTCCTTTCATAGCGACGAACAGGTGATTCGGCCCAATCTTGCGCGAATCAATATTCACTTCGTTAATCTCCACATCAAGGGAACCAATCACATTCCTCACCTCGATATTCTCAATCAGCTTACTCAGTTTCATAGCTCTATCGTTTTCTATGTTCAACCTGTAATACACCTTTTACTTACTGTAGCTGCAATTCGCAGACCATACCATGCTCCAGTTCACGCCCGAAGGGAATGCTTTGACCACGCACACGACCTCGACCATTAATATGCACTTTCAATCCCATGCTTTCCAGCATATAGACAGCATCACGAGCACCCATTCCTGTAACGTCTGGCATGATGTTCTGTCCCTCAGGCAACTTAGCCAACTGTACCTGGTTCTGCTCGCGAGTGGCTGTACCCCAAACAGGGTTGCCCTCCTTATACGAACCGCTCCAATTTCCACTGCTCTTGATGTTTAGCTGACTGAGCACATAGTCGGCTGCAACAAGATTGCCATTCTTCACGTCAGGAATCAGAATCGACGTAGAGTCGCGGGCGTCTTCCACACGCATTTTCACGTTCTGTGCCATCACTCCCTCTGCAATGTTGTGGAACACTACGCCACTCATACCACCACCTGATGCAGGAAGGCCCGACTTCTTCAGACACACGATGCAAGAGTAACGGGGATTATCGGCTGGGAAGTAGCCAGCAAATGAAAGCCAGTATCTGGTGGTTCCAGAATGATAGCCACCATATTGGTCTGCCACTTGCGCAGTACCTGTCTTACCGGCCACTGGGAAATTCAATCCCTGTCCAGCCTTTTTACCCAGTCCCTGACTGACCACATGGGTCAGGATGGTCTGCATCGTCTTGATGGTTTGCGGTTTGGCAATCTGCGGCTTGATGACCTCTGGCTCAAACTCCTCCACAACCTGGCCATCCTTCATTATGGCCTTGACAAAGCGTGGACGCATCATCTTTCCGTCGTTGGCAATAGCATTATAGAGCGTAACCGTATTGATGGGCGCAATCTGCGTTTCATAGCCAATCGACATCCAAGCCAGCGTGGTCTTGCTCCAATACTTGGCTCGGTCGTTGGTCTTTGTATCAGGCATGCGGATATAGGGCGGCTGATAACCCACGAGAGGCAGCTTCAAGTCTTCATGGATGCCGATTCGATAGAGGCCTTCCACATACTTCGTTGGGTTGCTACCATAAAACTTGTCGATCACGTGACTGACACCAACGTTCGAGCTTACCTCCAACGTGCGAGCCACATTGATGTCCTGATAGCCTCCGCGACGCCAATTGTGGTCCTTCATTGGACGACCATGCATGTCAATTATGCCACAACCGGTGTGGATGACATAGCTGGTATCTACCACTCCGTCGTCAAGTGCTACAAGGAACGAGGCCACCTTAAACACAGAACCTGGCTCGCAACGGTAGCTGATGGCACGGTTCACCCGTTCCTCATACTCACCCTTGCTGTTACGCTCCATGTTAACAATAGCTTTCACGTCACCTGTTGCCACTTCCATCAAGATGGCCACGCCCATTTCGCCACCTATAAGTTTCAACTCATCGAGAACGGCACGCTCTGCCAAGTCCTGCATGCCCACATCTATGGTGGTCACAATGTCACAACCGTCGATAGCTGGTGCTACCACCTGCTCAATGGTCTTGCTAAGCACTTTCTGATACCGCTTGACGCCAGTAGTGCCACGCAATATCGAGTCGTAGCAGAGTTCCAAGCCGAAACGGGCAGAATCCTTCGCACCATACATTTCACCTACGGTACGCTGAGCCAATGAGCCAAATGGACGACGGCGGGCATTCGTCTTTTCGAAATGGAATCCACTCTTAAAGCGACCCACATTAATATAAGGTAGCTGCCTTACCTCACAGAATGTGTTATAGTCTATGCGACGAGGCCAAATGGCCCAGTGGCGACTTCCAATGGTCCTTTTACCCGTCTTCTTGTCTATGACTACCGTATTGCGGCCTTTCTGTAAATCTGCCTTGAACTCCTCAGCCGAACGCTCAGGGAACAAATCATGCAAGCCCATGCAGAGACTGTCCAGCTTTTCGTGCCACAAGGTGTCCATTTTGTGGACAAGTGCGGTGTCGAGCTTATCAATCGATTGGAAATCAAAATATATCTTGTATTCTGGCAGCGTGGACGCCATCACCTGCCCGTCACAACTCAGAATGTTGCCACGAGTAGGGAAAAGAGGGATGCTGTCACGCTTCTGCCTTGTTGCCACCTTTTCCCAATAATCCTTCTTTACCGTCATAATGACGCCTGCCTTCACAACCACAGCCAATCCAACCAACGTCAGTATTACGGCGATGGCAAGATAGCGGGGCATAACCTTTTTTCTGTCGAATGTACTCATTGCTTCTCTCTCCTCTATTCCACATTAATAATAAACGGCGGCTGCTTCGAAACCTGCAAGACACTATCCTTGCTATTGCGCAGGGCCTCAAGTACACGACTCTCACGAGTTCGTTCCGTCAAATTGCTCGAACTCGACAGTGTACGATACTTGATGTCCGTCAGTTCCTGCTCCATCTTCGAAATCTGTATTTCATCCTGCTGGCACTGATAACGGAAAGCCACACTGACTATGACGAAGAGCATGATGAGCAACAAGAGCCACACCTGACGTCTCACCATCTGAGCCGAAAGGATGTCTCCACCCAATATCGTACGAAACGTAAGTGATGACACAGGGGCATCATCATCCTCACTTACCTGACTCTTAATCTGCTCAAAGGTGGACTTACGCTGGATTTTAGGCAGAACCTTCTCCTGCTCATCCGTTGGCTGCCCAGAATTTTCGGGCTGCAAGTTTCTCATCTCATCATCTGTCTGTGACATAACATCTTATATTTTTTCAGCGATTCTCAGTTTTGCACTTCGACTGCGTGGGTTTTGGGCAATCTCCTCTTCAGAGGGCACTATCACCTTATTATTAATAAGGCGGAAGGGCGATTCTACGCGCCCGAAGAAGTCCTGACTCACCTTTCCCTCAGCATTGCCTGCGCGCATCACATTTTTCACGATACGATCCTCAAGCGAATGATAGGTGATGACACTCAGTCGTCCACCAGGGGTCAACAGGTGTGTTGCTCCAAGAAGCATCTCACGCAAGGCATCCATCTCGTGGTTAACTTCAATACGCAGAGCCTGAAACACACGGGCCAAGTCCTTCTTTTCCCTATCGCGGCCTATCAGCGGATCAACGATGTCCAGCAGGTCCTGTGTCGTCTCTATGCGCTTCTGCTGACGGGCTTTCACAATGGCTGCAGCAATTTTCCGTGCCAATCTCAATTCTCCATAGAGGTAAAACACGTTGCTGAGCTGTTCTTCTGTATAGTCATTCACCACGTCGGCAGCCTTCTGTGAGGCATGCTTGTTCATGCGCATATCGAGTAGGGCTTGCACAAAGCGGAAAGAGAAGCCACGCGTCTCGTCATCCAGGTGATGTGAAGAAAGCCCCAGGTCGGCTAATATTCCGTTGATTCGCTCCTCACGAAAGTAGCGCATCCACTGGCTAACATATCTAAAGTTACTACGCACGAAAGTAAATCTATCATCATCGACGATGTTTTTCTCAGCATCTTCGTCTTGGTCGAAGCTATAGAGATGACCATTTGGTCCCAGCCTACTCAGTATTTCACGAGAGTGGCCACCTCCCCCAAACGTCATGTCTATGTAGACGCCGTCGGGCTGGATGTCCAGCCCGTCGATACTTTCCTGTAGGAGTACAGGTCTGTGATATGACTCTGCTCTGGTTATCATCTTCATTAAAGTGTGCGTCCCATTATAGCCTTCAACTTCTCGGCAAATTCTTCCTGTGTCAGTTTGGGTTCATCCACATTCTCAGCCGCCCATATCTCGATGGTGTCGTTCATACCAATGAAACTCGCCGTCTGACCAATCCCTGCCCATTCCAGGTAACGGTTGGGGATGAGGATACGGCCACTACCATCCAGCGTCAGCACTTCTGCTCCCTTCATATAAGTACGAAGCACTTCCTTTTCCGTAGCATCCCACTCATCAGCCTTCATGAACATTTCGTCCATACGGCGGTTCCAGGCACTTTCGGGGTAGAGCACCAGGCACTTCTGATGCACATCCTTGCGCATGACAAGGCGTTCCTCGCCAGAAGTCTGAAGCTCCTTGCGAAAAACCGACGGCAGGAACACTCGTCCTTTCTGGTCGGTCTTGGCCTCGATATTACCCAAAAATCTCATGCGCCAATTTTCTAATTTCGCTGCAAAGTTAATAAAAGTCCCCCACATTCCCCCACTTTTCCACAAAAAACTTTCCTACAATCGCAAAAAAGTTGATTTTCCCTCCCAATCTCTGCTCATTTCTTTTCAAGTGTGCAATCGTGTTGACGCTCTTAAAGCCCATCATATCCGATTGACACATTCTTTAAAGAAAAATAAGCTTACATTCTCTGTTGCGCGTTGCAGTGTTGCAGTTCCAACATCAATAAAGGAAAAGTCTATGATCTATTTTTTTCGCTTAGGCCTAACAGAAAATTTTTCTTAGTTAACGAAAAAAATTTTCATAGTTAACCCAACTTTTAGCAGTTGAGTGATGATTTTGCAACGGGGATGATTAAATAGCAGAGAGAGAGAAAGACTTACCTCTCATATTAGAGTCCCCCCCAAGTAGGGGGACAGAAATATGAAGGTTGCCTAAGTATCATACTTAGCAAACGTAAACAGGTCTTTAACCAAACCTAAGTATCATACTTTGCTAACGAAAACATGAGGTTTATCAGTCATAACGTCAGCAATGTTGGAGGAAAGGATCATAGGTCAGCCAGATACTCCTTAGAATAAGCTACGTAATGAGCGGCATTATCGGTCTGGCCTGGACGTGTGGGCTTAATGTATTTTGCAGGCACACCACCCCAGATTTCATGAGGAGGAATCTTTGTGTTCTGCAGGACTAATGCACCAGCTGCCACAATAGCCCCTTCTCCTACTTCGCAACCATCAAGCAGCGTAGCACCCATACCAATGAGGGCTCCATCGTGGATGGTACAGGCATGAACGGTGACATTATGACCAATGGTCACATCGCTGCCTATGTGAGTGGGCCCCGTCTCATGGGTCACGTGGACACAACTTCCATCCTGTACGTTGCTGCGGTCACCTATAGTAATAGGAGCTACATCACCTCGGACAACTGCGCCAAACCATATTGAACATTCGTCACCCATAGTCACATCGCCTACGATGGTTGCATTCTCACTAAAATAACAATCCCTGCCCCAACGAGGGGTGAGACCTTTGTAGGATTTGATAAGTGCCATAATAACGGTTTTCTTTTTGTCCGCAAAGGTACAAAAAAGAACGATAGAACAGTTTTGTTGGAACAAAAGAAATTTTAAAAAACATTAATTTCCCGCATTATATTCTGTTATCAAGAAAAAAAGCGTTATCTTTGTACTTTCAATTAAAGATAAAGTAAATATGAAGAAGTTACTATTATTCTTAACCATAGGTTTATTTACCTTAGTTGGTTGTATGAAAGAAACCAATCTTTATGTTCCACCCCAACCTACGCAAAATACGGGAAAAACTGATAATACCGTTTCAGCGGCAGACATTGAGGAGAACCTAAGGAAAGTGTTTGGTGTTGCCTTTGATGCCAATCAGGATTGGAGTTGCACATCCAAGAATTCGGTGACAATTACTGCCAATGCTGACATGGACGACATCGTTAAAGTTCAGATCCTTACCCAGTCGCCATTCGGCAGTGGTGACGGCAATGGCTGTATTGTGTTGAACGAGGCTGAAGTGAAGCAGGGCGAAAAGGTGGAACTCAATTATGATGCACCGTCATATTGTGAGCGTCTTTATGCTGCCTGCGTGTCGAAGAAAGGCATGTATTATATCAAGAGCTTCGCCATTGGGGAGGAAAGCGTCTCATTCGGCACCTTGAATTCACGCATGACACGAGCCAGCAGCAATCCTATCTTCAGCATGGTGGATGCATTACCGCAAAATCCCGTTCTTGGAGAACTGGTCACGTCGTATGCCAAAGAGAGAAACTATCCTGGCTTTGAGAACGATCGCTTGTACACAATGACCAATGAGGCCGAGGCTGCTCAGATGTTGCACATCGAAGCATACAACTTTGATGCGGCAAGCAAGAAAGATATGAACGATATCATCTTCACCTATCTGCCCAACAAGGTTTCGAACATTGAAAAGATTAGAGGTTGCCCATATTATAATGAGAGCAGCTATCCTCTCACAACGGGCGACGACCCTATTATCGTGGAGCCTATTTACAAGGATGATGGCGGCTACGATGAAGTAGAGTATTGTCATCTTTATTACTACTATTTCAAGGACTCTGACCTTGAAGGCAAAACGGAGGAAGAGCAAGTCCAATTCTTCAAGGATCTGCCTAAGTACAGAGCTTTCTATCTATACCCCGTCGTTCATTATGGCGGTCAAGACAAGGGCATGACCAACAAAGTGCTTGACAAGAAGATGGCTTTTGCCCTCATCTACTGGGGCGAAGGTGAACCCGTCTTAGGGGAAACAGTTGGCTCCTACCATTTCCCACAAGGCATGAGAATTGGCTTTATGCTGCGCAACTCTGATAAGCACGTAGAGCATCATGGAGAGCTCTATGGTGACGGACGTCTGAATAAAGAAGTCAACAAGTGGGGACACCTGGCAAGTTCTAAGTTAGGCGACACAGATGCCCGTATGGCTTGGCTGACGGCTAACAACAGAATGCTCTTATGCTGCGAGTCGGGTACTGACAGAGACTTCAATGACCTGGTTCTTGAGATTGAAGGTGGCGTAGAACCACTCGTAGTAGTTCCCACGGTAGAGGAAGCTTCCTACACCTACTGTTACGAGGATACTCAGTTGGGTGACTACGACCTGAACGATGTAGTTATCAAGGCAAAGCGCAAGAACAAGACTACCGTTGAATACTCAATCGTAGCCTGTGGTGCACATGACTCACTTTATGTAAGGAATATCAATGTAGGTGCCATTAAGGATGACGTTGAGGTTCACAGTCTGTTCAATGTAGGAACCAATCAGTTTATCAATACGGTTTCCGGTGAAACAATCTTCACTCCTGTGACTGTGGTAAAGACTGTGAATAAAGCCTTCAGTTTCACCGATCCAGAGACACAACCCTACATCTACAACAAGACAAAGAATCTGACAGTCCGAATTTCCAAGAAGGGTGAAGATCCACATGGTATCATGGTACCTTTAGACTTCTCGTATCCAATAGAAAAAATCTGCGTAAAGGATGCCTATTATCAATTCAACCAATGGGGCCAGAATTCCTCTAACTCTATTGACTGGTATAAGAATCCTACCGACGATAAAGCGTACGGTCAATAGCAAGTGATAAACATATCATGGGAAAAGGGTAGCCTGTGAAGGACTTACCCTTTTCTTTTTGTAAAAAATTGGCTAAAAACTTGGTAGTTTGGCAAATAAGTTGTAATTTTGCACCCGCAATTCGTGTGCGCGATGCCCGAAGTATGCATTTATGTCTAACAATATTTAAAATTTAAAACAAAAAAAGCAATGATTATTGTACCTGTAAAAGAAGGCGAGAACATTGAGAAGGCTCTCAAGAAGTTCAAGAGAAAGTATGAAAAGACTGGTGTTGTGAAAGAGCTGCGTCGTCGTCAGCAGTTTGACAAGCCATCTGTACTGAAGCGCCTGAAAATGGAACACGCCATCTACGTACAGCAGCTTCGCACTGCCGAAGAGTAAATTTTTCTTCGGAAAATTTGGTAGTTTCAGAATATTTCCGTAAATTCGTGCCATGAAATCGCAAAAGCGATCTATGGCAAGCGTGATCAACCTGTTTCTCAAATACTTGCGCTTTGAGCGCAACAGGAGTGAGCTCACGGTGAAAAGATACCAGCAGAGTCTTGAAGACTTTGAAGAGTTTTTTTCAACCAAGGACGAAAACCTGTCGTGGACGGCAGTCGATGCCGACGTCATCCGAGAGTGGGTGGAAGAACGAGTAGATGCAGGAATGAAGGCAACAACGGTCAATGCGGACTTAACAGCACTTCGGTCGTTTTATCGTTTCGCGTTAGCGCGCAAATTGGTCGACCGAGATCCTGCCTACGCCGTGACGGGTCCCAAAAAGCAGAAGTCTCTGCCACAATTCGTCAGGGAAAGCGAAATGGACAAGCTGTTAGACCAGGAACTGTGGAGTGACACATATAAAGATGTACGTGCGCGTACCATTATATTAATGTTATACGAGACAGGCTTGAGACGCAGTGAACTGACAGGACTCGATGACAAAGATATTGACTTTGAGTTGCGACAGATCAGAGTGACCGGCAAAGGACGCAAGCAGCGTACCATTCCATTTGGAGATGAACTTGAGGCTGTGCTAAAGCACTATATCGAAGTGAGAAACAAGCAGGCCGAGCGACAAGAAGATGCTTTGTTCATCACCAAGAAAGGCAAACGCATCAGTGGTAATGACGTATATATGATTGTCAAAGAGAATCTCTCTCTCGTCACCACGATGAAAAAAAGGTCACCCCATGTATTGCGTCATTCGTTTGCAACAGCCTTACTGAATCACGATGCAGGACTGGAAAATGTCCGACTGCTTTTAGGACATGAAAGTATCGAGACCACAGAGATCTATACACATGCCACGTTCGAGCAGATGAAACGAGTTTACAAAGAAGCCCACCCAAGGGGCTAACCTTTATAGTTTAACTTTTTAAAATTAGAGTAACTATGGAAATTAAGATTCAGTCGATCCATTTCGAC
>Ga0326514_10000112_pt1 | contig 48738 bp, 45 predicted proteins | sample 3_2548_0518_D_FD_203653 | JGI IMG/M metagenome (GOLD analysis project Ga0326514, IMG submission 203653) | Bovine rumen microbial communities from UC Davis, California, United States - 3_2548_0518 | ecosystem: Host-associated > Mammals > Digestive system > Stomach > Rumen | place: USA... | reverse complement strand
CTTCGCCACCAGTATAACGGGCAGGCTTTTCTACCTGCATCAGTATTCGTTCCAGACGAGAATCCATATAATTCAACCTCAAATAAAAAAATCACCGCAAACATGCCGTTTGCGGTGATTGGTCGGAGTGGGGAGACTTGAACTCCCGGCCTCTTGGTCCCGAACCAAGCGCGCTACCATCTGCGCTACACCCCGAAATGCTTGATTATTATAATCCGCACATAGCACATTGTCAAGAATATAAAATTGAATCTTTAAAACGTGTTTTTTACTATAAAAACATAACGATCAGGGAGTTTGAAGAACCCTGATAGTCCTTGGAAAGAACTTGAAAACAAAAACCCGGTATGCTATTATACAGAACATGCGGATATGGTTCATCGGTAGAACGCCGGCTTCCCAAGCCTGAAAGGAGGGTTCGACTCCCTTTATCCGCTCCATAAAAGAAGGTTGAAGATATTTCATTCAACCTTCTTTTTTGTTTTTACTTACAGAAGCATAATATTATGCTCACGGCACTCATCCTGAGTTTCTTTATCCCATATCGAAGCCTGCACTTCCCCGATATGTGCTTTCCCTAAGAGCAGCATGCTCACACGGGACTGTCCTATTCCACCGCCAATCGTCAGAGGAAGTTCTCCGTTAAGCAACATCTGATGATAGGGCAGCTCCCGACGGTCATCGCATCCTGCGAGAGAAAGCTGCCGGTCAAGAGCTTCAGGATCAACACGGATTCCCATGGAGGAAAGCTCCAGCGGACAATCAAGAAGAGAATCCCAAACGATGATATCACCGTTCAGATCCCAGTCATCATAATCAGGGGCACGCCCATCATGGGGTTTGCCCGATGCCAGCTTTCCGCCGATCCCAATGATAAATGTGGTTGCATGATCTTTTACATACTCATGTTCCCGTTCTTTTGGGGTGAGGTCCGGATACATATCTTCCAGTTCCTGTGAGGTGATAAACGAAACCTCCGTGGAGATATCGGGAACACGGTTCAGCGCAGGATAAATGGATTTCATGGTCTTCTGCGTATCGCTCAGCGCCCGTACAATATCCATAACTGTGGATTTCAGATAATCGAGATTGCGGTCGCTGGGAAGAATTACCTTTTCCCAATCCCACTGATCCACGTAAACAGAATGTAGATTATCCAAAATCTCCTCGTCCCGGCGAACAGCATTCATATCGGTGTACAATCCCTTTCCAGGGAAGAAATTATACCGTTTCAAAGCCAGACGTTTCCATTTAGCGAGGGAATGAACGATCTGCGCAGTGCCGTCTGCGTGGAGGATCTCAAATTCAACCGGCCGTTCATAACCGTTAAGGTTGTCATTGATTCCGGAATCTTTTCGCACAAACAGAGGTGCCGACACGCGGTTCAGATTGAGATTCGCTGCCAGATTATCTTCGAAGATACGATGCAGAAGTCCAATGCTCTTCTGCGTATCGTAAATGCTTAACAGGCTGTTGTAGTTCTCTGGAATATAAACACTCATATCAATTCACACTTTCTTCGGTTAATACTTCAATAATATCCTTATACAGCTGTTCGGCATGAAGGCGAAAATTACGTTTAATCTGCTTCGCCTGCTCATCATCGGATACCAGAAGCTTCATATTCAGAATATCTCCGGCACCGTCATTTAAGGACAAAGATACATAATTGCATCCGTCTTTCTCTTCCCTTTCCGCACTGATCATTCCCTGACGGCGCATCTCTTCCACAAATGGGATAAGCTCAGTTTTTGCGTGCATCCGTACAGTATACGGAATGCTGCTCTCCACAGACTCGGAATTCTTGATTCCCTTATCCGTAATGGAATAAAAGCCGTCATCGTCCAGGATATGACCATTTTGAATCAGGTCATGCACACATTCCGTATAATCAAAATAATCGATGCCGTCATCAAGGTTGTTGACCAGATCTCCCAGTGTTGAATAGTCCACCGGTCCAGGTAAACGACTCAGAACATACAGAATGAGAAGTTTGATATCAAGTTTATCATGAATAAATCCGTATTTCGGCATATTAATCAATCCTTGTATCCTTATGATTTGAATACCAATTTATGATAATTCTTCTTCCCTTTTCTCAGGATCAGTCCTTCGCCGAACTGTTCCTTTTCAAACTGCTGAGAAAATTCAGTGATCTTTTCGTTATTAACACTAACACCGCCACCGGTAATAGTACGACGGGCATCACCGTTGCTGCTGCACAGTCCGCTCTTCGTCAGCATTTTGATGATATCGATTTTATTATCGGTAAAATCTTCTTCCGTCAGTTCCGTCGTAGGGATGTTATCCAGATTCCCGGAGCCGGAAAAGAGCGCTTTGGCAGCTTCTTCCGCTTTTTTTGCCTCTTCTTCACCGTGAACGAGATTAGTCAGCTCATACGCCAGGATCTCTTTGGCACGATTGAGCTGCTGATCTTTCCATCCTTCCATCTCACGAATCTGTTCCATAGGAAGGAACGTCAGCATCTTGATGCACTTGAGCACATCGGAATCATCCACATTTCTCCAGTACTGATAGAACTCATAAGGAGAAGTCTTATCCGGATCCAGCCAAACTGCACCGGAAGCTGTTTTGCCCATTTTCTTTCCTTCCGAGTTGAGAAGCAGAGGAATTGTCATAGCATAGGCATCTTTGTTCAGCTTTCTGCGGATAAGCTCCGTACCGCCAAGCATATTGCTCCACTGATCGTTTCCGCCCATCTGCATGTTGCATCCAAGAGTCTGGTACATATGATAGAAATCATAAGACTGCATGATCATGTAGTTAAACTCAAGGAAGGAAAGACCTTTTTCCATACGCTGCTTATAGCATTCCGCACGAAGCATGTTATTGACGGAGAAACAGGCTCCGACTTCGCGAAGAAGTTCCACATAATTCAGATCCAAAAGCCAGTCAGCATTATTGATCATAATGGCTTTGCCTTCGCCAAATTCTATGAAACGTTCCATCTGCTTTTTGAAACACTCACTGTTGTGACGGATAGTCTCAGGTGTCATCATGGATCGCATGTCAGTACGACCAGAAGGATCTCCAATATAACCGGTACCGCCGCCGATCAGAGCGATCGGACGGTTTCCAGCCATCTGAAGACGTTTCATAATGCAGAGAGCCATAAAATGACCGACATGAAGCGAGTCAGCAGTTGGGTCAAAGCCAATATAGAAAACAGCTTTTCCGGAATTGATCAGTTCTCTGATTTCCGGTTCATCTGTAACCTGTGCAATCAAACCTCTTTCTTGCAGTTCCTCATAAATTCCCATCGAACTTAATTCTCCTTAATTCTTCTGTGTTTGCGTTTGTATTCCAAGGAAGATTCCAGCTGATCCTGCGCGCTAGCCAAAGTGAGGTCCGTGATATGCACCCCTCCGTGGAGACGAGCGATCTCCCACTTTCGGTCTTCCATGTTTAACTTTTTAATATTTGTAAAGGTTCGGCCTTCCGTTTCCGATTTCTCGATACGGAAATGACAGTCACCCATTACGGCGATCTGTGACAGATGAGTCACACAGATCACCTGCTTGTGATCTGCGACATCCGAGAGCTTCTCACCCACTCTCTGAGCTGCGATTCCGGAGATGCCGGCATCAATTTCGTCAAACACCATGGTTTCCACGATGTCATTTTGAGCAAATACATTTTTCATAGCCAGCATGATACGACTGAGTTCACCGCCGGAAGCGACTTTAGAAATGCGATCCATCTTCTCACCAGCATTCGCGGACATGATAAAAGCAACGGAATCTCCTCCGTTTTTATCGAATCCGTATCGTTTGCCAACAGGCTCAATCTGCACTTTGAAGCGAACGGAAGGCATGTTCAGATCCTTCAATTCCCGTTCAATACTGCTCTCAAGTTCCTCAGCGGCCTTAACTCTTCTCTCCGTCAGCTTGGCTGCAGTACTCTGACAAACCTGAATCTGGCTTTCAAGTTCCAACTGAAGCTTTTCAGAAATATCGTGAGAAAAATCCAGTTCTTCCAGCTCTTTGACGCTAGTCTCCAGTTTTTGAATCAGACCTTCTTCATCCGTCATATACTTTCGCTGCAATCTCCGCAGAAAAGAAAGGCGGCTCTCCAGCTCATCGTATTCCTGAGGAGAATAATCCAGTGAAGCCCTGAAATCCGCAAGGCGCTCTGCAGCATCATTGAGAAGGTTCTCCGCATCTCGTACGATACGGGAGACCTGTTCCATCTCCTCTGACATCATTCCAGCTCTTGCAAGAAGATTTTCCGCATCTCCAGCCAGATCGAGAGCATTGATCTCAGCGCCAGTGATATCATCATAAGCATTATTGATGTATTCGGAGATTTTTTCGGAATTATGAAGCAAATCACGCCGCTCCGTCTTTTCCGCTTCCTCACCTAAGACAAGATTCGCATCCGTCAGTTCCTGAATCGTCGCACGAAGCATTTCCTGACGATGCTGACGCTCTGCTTCGTCCATGCTCAGGCGTTTCATCTTCTGATAGATCTCCGTACAGGTATGGTATTCGCTGTGAAACTGATCCAACAGATCCTTATAGTCGCCAAATGAATCCAGATACCCAAGATGATTACTTTCATCCATAAGAAGCCGACCGTCATTCTGTCCGTGGATATCCAGCAGATAGGTCCCAAGTTCTTTCAGCTGGGTCACTGTAATCGGCTGGCCGCAAACACGACAGGTATTCTTTCCGTCTGAGGTGATCTTCCGTTGAATAATGATATCATCATCGTCAATATCAATATCATTTTCTTCCAGCCATCGGGAAGCTTCCAAAGAACGAAAAACCGCCGTAACGGAGCCTTTATCAGAACCAGTACGAAGCATATCTCTGCCAACTCTAGTACCAATTACAGCTCCAAGAGCGTCAATTACTATGGATTTGCCAGCACCAGTCTCGCCAGTCAGAACATTCAGACCGGGTTCAAATTCAATGCTGGCTTCCTCAATGACCGCGATATTCTTAATATGCAGTTCACTTAACATTCACTACACTCCAAACCGTGTTACAGCATCGCGCTGATCTCCTGACACAGTCTCTGTGCAGAAGGATTGTCTTTCATCGCCAGAAAAGCAGTATCATCCCCGGCAAGGGAACCCACCAGTTCCGGAATATTCATGGAATCCAAAGTAGAACATGCTGCGTCAGCCAGACCGGGAAGCGTTTTGATCACGATAATATTCTGTGCTGTATGAACAGATGTGACACACTCTTTGAAAATTTTAGTCAGTTTATCATCCGGATTGGGAATCTCTCTGACATCACCGATTACATATTTGTATTTATCTTTGCCGCCCGGACCCTTAACAAGATGCAGATCCTTGATATCACGGGAAAGCGTAGCCTGTGTGGACTGAATCCCGCGGCGGGCCAGTGCATCCATCAGTTGGTTCTGTGTCTCAATATTTTCCTCTTCAATGATCTCTAAAATTACACTTTGTCTCTTTGATTTCATTCTTCTACCCTTTAATAACCCTCGATCAGTTTTTCGAAAGCGATATCATAAAAACTCTTCTGCCCTAAGTTTGCCATGATCAGTTCAAGGTTGGATTTTTTAACCTTTATAATATCATCATTTTCAAGTTCAATAAGATCGGAACCATCGACTTTCATAAATGCCTGTTTCCCATAATGGCATTCGGCACGTGCGGAAAGAATGCGATCAGGACTTAACACAAAAGATTTGGCACTCATACCATGAACGCAGATCGGTGTGAAAATGATATCCTGTGCGGTCGGCTCCACAAGAGGCCCGCCTGCTGACAGCGAATAGGCAGAGGATCCGGTCGGAGTGGCAAACACAGCACCATCCCCGAAATACTTTGTCATCTTATCCCCGTCACACCAGGCAGTCAGGCCGATGCAGTCACCAAATCCATTGACGACGATATCATTGATGGCACTGTTTTCCATAATGATCTCACCGTCACGGATGAGACTGACATCCAGCATCATTCTGCGTTCTTCTAAGTAATCGCCGGAAACCGCACGCAAAACCTGATCAGCATTACTCTTTTCCAGAATCGCCATAAAACCTTTGGTTCCGGCATTGATTCCGATGACAGGGACTTTATGGATCGCAGCACATTTTCCGCAGTGAAGGATCGTTCCGTCACCGCCGATTGCGACAACAAAAAAAGCCTCATCGATTACATCGCGAAGTCGATGCTTCTCAATGTTTTCGGGAATAGCACTATCTTCCACCTCATCAAAGATAGGGCAGATATATGTCTTATACCCGTGTTTTTCCAAAAGATCCTGTACGTACAGTGTGACGTCCAAATCCACATCACGATATGGATTGGGACAAAGCAATACACGATCGCCCATAATTGACTCTCCTCAAAAACTCTCCGTTATGAAATATGTTTGTGAGCTGCATCTACCACAGCATCGACATCTGTTTCCAGTGCATTATTGTCTGAATTCTTAAGCCAAAGTAAGAATTCGATATTTCCTTCCGGCCCCCGGATGGGGGAATAATCAAGGCCCTGACAGGAAAGCTGGTGCTCTCTGCAAAAATCAAGAATATCGCGAACCACTTCACGATGAACACCGATATCGCGGACGACACCTTTTTTGCCGACCTTATCTTTGCCGGCTTCAAACTGAGGTTTGATCAGGCAAATAATATCGGCATCCGGTTTCAGGATTCCCTTTAACGCTGGAAGGATCAGTTTAATCGAAATAAAAGAGACATCCATAACTGCAATATCCAGCAGTTCCGGAATCTGTTCGCCGCTGATATACCGGACGTTAGTACGCTCCATGCATACTACACGATTATCCTCACGGAGTTTCCATGCCAGCTGTCCATATCCGACATCCACAGCATAAACAAGAGATGCGCCATGCTGTAAGAGAACGTCAGTAAAACCACCGGTGGATGCACCACAATCAATACAGTGGGAACCGGCAGGATCTACGGGAAATACTTTCAGCGCCTTATCCAGCTTATAGCCTCCACGGCTTACAAAAGGCATGGTTTCACCGTGAATCTCAATTTTTGCATCTTCCGGCACAGGGGTGCCGGGTTTATCCGAACGCTGACCGTTTACAAACACCTGACCTGCCATGATCGTCGTTTTTGCCCGTTCTCTGCTCTCGGTCAGTCCGCGTTCAAAAACAAGCTGGTCCAGTCTTTTCTTAGCCATGATTCATCAGCTCCTCTGCAGCAGAAGCAATAGACCTGCAGTCAATGTTGCATAAATCCATCAGTTCAGAGACCGTTCCATGGGTAACGATTCCATCTCCGAGATTGATCAGCCTGGAGCAGCAAGGGACACTTTCCTTTTCTTCCAATCTGGCAATAACAGCCTCCCCAACGCAACCGGAACGACAGGTTTCTTCCGCAACGATCAGCTTGCCGGTACGGGAAACCGATTCCCTGATCCTTGAAACATCGAGCGGTTCAATGGTCTTCAGGCGAATCAGATCCGCATCAATCCCCTTTTCTTTCAGCAGACGTTTTGTCTTTAATACTTCCCAAAACATATTTCCGTAGGATACCAGTGTGACCGAAGCGTTCTCACTGAGCTGGTCTTCTTTGTCAGATGGGTTATAGCTCTTGGGTTCTCCGCCTCTCGGATAACGCACTGCAACCGGTCCGTCAATTTGATAGACGGCAGTATAAATCATATCCTTCAGCTCCGCAAAATCAGATGGACAAAGGATTGTGATACCAGGTACTGTTCTCAAATAAGAAACATCAAACAGTCCATGATGCGTCTCTCCGTCACTTCCCACCAAACCACATCGATCCACACAGAACACAACATGGAGATTCTGAAGGGCAATGTCATGCAAAAGCATATCATAACTTCTCTGGAAGAAGCTTGAATAGACACAGAACACCGGGATGAGCCCCTGTTTGGCCATACCGGCAGCCATGGATACAGCGCAGCCCTCAGCAATACCTACATCAAAAAACCTGCTGGGAAACTTCTTCGAGAAGGTGTCCAGTCCGGTGCCATCCGACATAGCTGCGGTAATCGCAACCACTTTGGAATTCTTCTGTGCAATCTCGCACAGCGTATCCCCGGTGACGGATGAATAGGATGTAGAACCGCTGTCTACAACGCCGGTCTCAATATCAAACGGTCCTACTCCATGGTATCGTTCAGGAGACTGTTCTGCATACGGGTATCCTTTTCCCTTAGTGGTCAAAACATGAAGAAGGACTGGAACCTTCATCTGTTTTGCCCAATTAAGAGCGGTCTCAACTTGACGAATATCATGTCCGTCAATAGGTCCAAGATAATACAGTCCGAAATCATCGAACATTGTAGATGGGAGGATACGACGTTTAATGCTTTCCTTAAGCTCGTGATTGAAATTATAAAGCTTTGGCAGCCTTCCGATAGTTGCTCGGTAGTTTCGCTTAAATTCTAAATACTCCGGGCGTACACGGGCTTTGGAAAGTACCCGTTCCATGGAGCCTACATTGCCGCTGATTGACATGGCATTATCGTTAAGAACAATGACCATAGGTTCACCGCTGACACCGGCATTTTCGAGACCTTCATAAGCAAGTCCCCCAGTTAAAGCTCCATCACCTATAACAGCAACAACATCATAATTCTCACCCTGAATCGATCTTGCTTTTGCCATACCCAATGCAATGGCTACGGAATCGGAAGCATGTCCGGCAATAAAAGCATCATCGGCCGATTCATATGGCTTCGGAAAGCCGGAAAGCCCGTTGAACTGTCGGAGTGTATGCATCTGATCCCGTCTGCCGGTAATGATTTTGTGGGCATAACATTGATGACCGACATCAAATACGATGCGGTCTTTGCTGGAATCATAGACACGATGCAGTGCTACCGTGAGTTCCACAGCCCCAAGATTAGAAGCCAGATGGCCTCCTGTCCTGGAAACATTCTCTATAATCATATTCCGCAGTTCGTTACACAGCTGGGGGAGCTGCTCTTCCGGAATCTTCTTTATATCTGCGGAATTATTTATTGTATCTAATATATTCAAGACAAAAACCTCGGCAAAAAAATCATAGTAATAATATCAAATCACGCTCTGTTTTACAACACAACAAGAGCGTGATTTTTGAATATTCATCGATTTTGTGAATAAAATTCAGTTGCGGCGAATCGCCATACTGTCAGCCAGATCCATCAGGAATTCACAATCTTCAAAATTGGAAGACAGTGTATGCTTGGCGCAAAGCGTAAGTTCTGTGATTTTCTGCTCACACTGTTCCTGTCCGAGAAGAGCCATATAAGTATTCTTCCCCTCTTCCTCATCTGATCCGATGGGTTTCCCCAATTCTTCTTCTGTACTCAGAACATCCAGAACATCATCCCGAATCTGAAATGCCAGTCCAAGATCCCGTCCGAACTGCTCTGCTGCTTTCATCTGAAGTTCAGTACCGCCTCCTGCAGCGACACCCATTTTGCAGGCGGCGATCAGAAGAGCGCTGGTCTTCAGGCGGTTGATCTCATCCAGCTGTTTGGTGGTAAGGATCGTTCCCTCTCCTTCAATATCAAGGATCTGTCCGCCGCAGATGCCGTTTACACCTGCTGCCTCCGACAAGAACAGCGCACACGCTGCTTTCCTTTCCACAGGAAGATCCGATGAAAGGATAGAATGAAATGCCTCTGCCTGCAAAGCATCACCGGCAAGAGTAGCGGTGCATTCTCCGTACACGATATGATTGGTTGGTTTCCCGCGACGCAGATCATCATTATCCATACAAGGCAGGTCATCATGGATGAGGCTGTAAGTATGGATCATTTCAATCGCACAGGCGACAGGAAGGGCCTTTTCGACGTCTCCTCCAGAAATGCGGCAGAACTCAAGGACAAGGATAGGGCGCAGCCGTTTTCCTCCAGCAAGAAGGCTGTATCGCATGGATTCCGTCAGTGTATGATATGAAACACCTGCATCCTGAAAATAAGAATTCAATGCGTGATTGATCATTGTTTTATAATCAGTCATTTGGTTATTCTCCTTCGTCAAACGGCACTTCGTTCGGATCTCCATTTTCGTCGATCTGAAGCATTTTAACTTTCTGTTCAGCGTTTTCCAGAAGTTTATTGCAATTAGCGATCAATGCGGTACCTTCTTCGAAAAGTTTAATGGATTCATCCAGAGGAACATCGCCTTTTTCCAGCGAAGAGACAATAGATTCCAGTTTTTCAAGAGATTCTTCAAAGCTATATTCTTTCTTATCCATATAATTAACCCTCATTATTTATGTGATCAACCGTACAGTCGATTCTACCGTCTGAAAGACGAAGCTGAATGCTGTCACCTGTTTTAGTATCTTTTACCGATCTTATTACCTTATCCTTATTCTGTGCAATGAGATAACCTCGCGAAATTACTGCCAACGGACTCATAGCATCAAGCAAAGCGGCATTTCGGATAAAACGCTCTTTTTTATCCCGTATCGTCCCATTCATAGAATTAAGAAGGCGTTCCGTCATTCGATCGATCTCCAGACTTCTGTTGTTCAGATACTCATAGGGTGACTGCAATACTTTTCGCGAAGACAGTTTCAATACAAGTTCCCTACGGGAAGACACAATGTTATTCATAGAAAGCCCAAGACGGCTGGACAGGATCCGAACACGGTGTCGGATATCATGCTGATCCGGAACTACGATCTCGGCAGCATTGGACGGTGTAGAGGCTCGGACATCGGAAACATAATCGGATATCGTAACGTCGGGCTCATGGCCTACTGCTGAAATGACAGGTATATGAGATGCAAAGATCGCTCGTGCAACATTCTCATCATTAAACGCCCAGAGATCTTCCGCAGAACCTCCGCCGCGTCCCGTTATGATAACATCGGCAAGCTGATGCTGATTGACATATTGTATTGCTCTTGTTATCTCTCCCGGTGCCTCCTCCCCCTGCACACGAACCGGTACCAGCAGGATCTCAGCAGCCGGCCAGCGTTCACCGAGGATCCGGATCATATCATGAACTGCAGCGCCTGCTGAGGATGTAACCAGTGCGATTCTGGATGGGTAAACCGGAAGCGGTTTTTTGTGTCGTTCATCAAATAAACCTTCTTTTTCCAGTTTTTCCTTCATTTGTTCAAAAGCAAACTGAAGATCCCCTTCCCCCTGCGGAATCATATGATTCACGTACAGTTGATAAACGCCATCACGGGGATAGACAGAAATCCGCCCTATCGCAGTAACGCTCATCCCGCTTTCAGGACGAAACCGAAGTCTGGACGAATTGCTGCGAAACATCACACATTTCAGGCTGCTTTCCGCATCCTTCAACGTAAAATAGTGATGACCGGACGGATAGACCTTATAATTAGATAATTCCCCGCAAACCATAATACTGGAAAAGCGGGGTTCATTATCTAACATATTTTTAATTATTTCATTTACTTCAGAAACGGATAAATACATTTCATTCATCGGACTTGGACTGCTCCTTCATATCCTTTACATATTTACCCAGAATGCCATTGACAAAGGAGCCGGAATCCTCCTCAGCAAAACGTTTCGTCAGTTCCACTGCTTCATTGATTGCAACGCTCTCCGGAACGTCCTCCACATAAAGGATCTCGCAGATGGCGCATCGCAGGATCTCCTTAGTCATGGGAGAAATCCGATGGATCTTCCAGCTGCTGGAATAGCTGGAGATGATATTATCCAGCTGTTCCCGATGTTCCGCTACAAGTGCTGTGAGCTGGCGGATATAGGATTCCTGAGCCCCAGGATTCTCTTTGAAGATATCGTCTTCCTCAGATAGTCTTGCAAAATATTCTTCGGTCAGAATCTCATCACAGAGTTCGGAGGGTTCTTGCTGAGAGGATGATGCGGCAAAGGAAATCTGCAACGCGATTTGTCTGGCTCGTGATCTAGTCATATTTTTCTCCAAAAAGGTTATTTCTCAAATGCGATTCCGGAGACATGAACATTAACCTGTGCAGTCTCGACTCCGGTCACGGAAATGACTCCGTCATAGATGGCATCCTGTACCTTCTTTGCGACGTCTACAAGATTATAATGATATTTTACAAGGATCAACACGTCAACGATAAAGGAGTCTTCCTTGATCTGAACTTTTGTACCCTTGTTGACATTCTTGATGCCAATCAGTTCCGCAAGTTCAGAACCGGCGGTTGTGGCAAGACCAGCGACGCCGTCGATCTCATTGACGACTTTATTCACGAGAGAAATGATCACATCCTCAGAAACATTGATGCTGCCCTTCTCTTCCTGAAGCGTAATATAATTATCAGCCATAAATATCAGCCTCCAAATACATTTTCACGTAATTTTACCATGCAATAAGGAAAAAATAAAGCGTAAAACAGTATCATTTTATGCTCATTTAAGGATGCGGAATTAGACAATTATCACATTCGAATTATTGCTTCTGACTTCGAGTAATGTTAGTATGGTAAAAAATATCTTGGAGATGGAATTATGGCCAATCAAGTTTTGTATGTTGCTCTTATGTTTCTGGTTGGATGGCTATGGTATTTCTTAGTTGTCCGTCAGTTTGTATTTAACTTTACAACCGTACGCCCAATGCTGAAACGGTTCAAAAAAATATCGGATGACTGGGAGAAGATTATCTCCATCAATTCATTCCGTTATCTTACGATCAATATCATCGTATGGATCCTGATCAGCTTTGGTCTCTGCTTCCTGGCATATTATCTCTGCCGGAATCATCTTTATCTTTTCATTTCATTTCTGGTCGGCGGAGCAGTTGGCGTGATTACATTCCTCGGTCGATACAGCGAATACACAGAGCGTAATTTCAAGGATTTCTGTTCTACCTATTATCGGTTCGTTTTTGATGATGAGTTGCGTACTGCAATGTATAACAGCAAAATACCAGCAATGAAAAACAGAATGGACGCCATGGATCTTGATAAAACGATTCTGATCCCAGAATTTAAAAACTGAAGATGATATAAATGCTCCTTTGAAATGTCTTGTTTTCAAAGGAGCATTCTAGTATTCAGATCAAAAACGGTGCTGTCTGAACTGACAGCACCGAATGATTCAGAAATGAAAATCTTCTCCGCGGAGCCGTTTCTGACGGTATTCCGCAACGGCGGTAAACAGAACATCCGAGGAAGAGTTGATCATTGTCTCCATGGAGTCCTGAATAACACCAACTATGAAACCGACACCGACGACCTGCATGGCAACGTCAGTGGAGATGCCAAACAGTGAACAAGCCATCGGAATCAGAAGCAGAGAACCGCCGGCTACACCGGAAGCACCTGCAGCGCCAAGTGCTGCCATGACGCTGAGCAGCACGGCGACCGGAATGAACACATGGATCCCCAGCGTGTGTGCGGCAGCAAGGGTCATTACCGTAATGGTGACGGCTGCGCCGTCCATATTGATTGTTGCACCAAGCGGAATGGAAACCGAGTAAATCTCCTTGTTAAGCCCGAGGTCCTCACAGAGTTCAAGGTTTACCGGGATATTAGCCGCGGAACTTCTTGTAAAGAATGCGGTGATACCACTGTTCTTAAGGCATTTGAAAACAAGCGGATACGGATTCCTGTGAATGCAGATGAAAGCAATGATCGGATTGATAACCAGTGCGGAAACCAGCATACACCCTACAAGCAGAAGAACCAGTTTTCCGTAATCGGTAAAGATCGAAATGCCGCTGGTAGAGATCGCGTTGTACATCAGACCCATGATACCGAACGGAGCAAAATTGATGACCCAGCGAATCATTTTCGTAACAGCATCGGAGACGTCATTCAGGAACTGCTTGGAGTTTTCCGATGCACTCTTCATTGCTATACCAAAAATAAACGACCAGAAAAGAATGCCAAGATAATTACCATTGACAACTGCCCCCACCGGATTCGCAACGATGTTCTGAAGCAGTGTTGAGAATACATCACCTAGTGATTGAGGAGCACTTTCTTCCACAGCAGAACCAAGCTGAGACAGGGTTACCGGGAAGATCTCACTGGCGATAACAGCGACAAAAGCCGCAAGAAATGTAGAAAAAAGATAAAGGAAAACAATCGTAATGAACTCTTTTCCCATCCTCTCTCTGGATTGACACAGTGCACTGGATATCAGCACAAATACCAATACCGGAGCAATTGCTTTCAATGCTCCGACAAAGATCGTACCAAACATCGATATCCACTGTGCTTTCGGAAAGATCAGAGCCAAAGCAAGGCCAATGATCAAACCAACCACAATACGCAGCACAAGGCTGGTCTCGGTGTATTTTTTGATGATACTCACAATCTCTTACCTCATTCAAAAAGAATTAACTATAAAATCAAAAATAGGAGTGCTGTCATTCTGCTCAGCACTCCTATTAAACTTAAGAAAGATAACAGACTTTACTCTTCGTCATCAGTCTCCCAGTTCTTTGCTCTCTCTACAGCTTTTTTCCATTTGCTGTAGTAATGATCGGCAAGTGCTTTATCCATCTGTGGAGTGAAGATCTTGTCGGACTGGCGGATTTTTTTGATATCAGAAATATCATTCCATACGCCAACGGCAAGTCCGGCCAGGAAAGCAGCACCGAAAGCAGTGGTTTCGACCATCTTCGGCCGATCAATGGGTTTACGAAGCAGATCCGATTCGAACTGCATCATGAAGTTGCTGACGGAAGCGCCGCCGTCGACTTTCAGTTCTGACAGTTCATGACCGCAATCATGCTCCATGGCGACCAGAAGATCCTTGACCTGATAGGTCACGCCTTCCAGCGTAGCTCTGGCTATATGAGCTTTGGTGGAGCCACGGGTCAGACCAACGATAGCACCTCTGGCATACATATCCCAGTGCGGTGCGCCAAGACCTGTAAATGCAGAGACAAGATAGACGCCACCATTGTCAGGAACGCTCTCTGCCAGCAGATCACATTCCCGTGCAGTTCCAATCAGTTCAAGTTCATCACGAAGCCACTGGATGGAGCTTCCGGCATTAAACACACTGCCTTCCAGAGCATATGTTGTCTTGCCGTTTACATTCCAGGCAACACTGGTAAGCATGCCGTTTTTGGAACGTGTGGACTCTTCACCGGTATTCATCAGAGTAAAGCAGCCGGTGCCATAAGTATTTTTGGCGGAACCAGGTTCGATGCAGGCCTGCCCGAGAAGGGCTGCGGCCTGGTCGCCAGCGCTGCCGCATACAGGAACTCCTTCAAGAGCTTCCAGTCCTTTGACGTCGTGAGCGACAGTACCATAAACCTGAGAAGACGGTACCGGAGTCGGAAGCATGCACATGGGGATATCAAGGAAGTTGCAGATCTTTTCATCCCACTTCAGTTCATTGATATCGAACAGCATAGTTCTGGAACAGTTGGAATAATCGGATACATGCGCTTTTCCGCCTGTCAGATTCCAGATGAGCCAGGTATCAATCGTTCCGAAAAGAAGCTCTCCGGCTTCTGCCCTTTCACGAGCATGAGGAACGTTATCCAGGATCCATTTAATTTTGGTTCCGGAGAAGTAAGCATCGATGAGAAGACCGGTTTTCTCTCTGATATAATCTTCCATTCCAGCAGCAATAATCTCATCACAGATGGGAGCGGTTCTCCGGCACTGCCACACGATAGCATTATAGATCGGTTGACCGGTTTTCTTGTCCCAGATGATAGTGGTTTCACGCTGGTTTGTAACACCGATGCCTGCGATATCCGTTGGAGACAGACCACTCTTTTCAAATGCTTCACCCGCAGCTTCGATCTCAGTGTTCAGAATGACCATGGGATCGTGCTCTACCCAACCGGGATGAGGATAGATCTGCGGGAATGGATACTGTGCAACGGTAACAGGTTTTCCGAGGGCATCAAAAATGATTGCTCTTGAACTGGTTGTGCCTTGATCGAATGCAAGAATATATCCGTCCATATCACATTTACCTTTCTGTTGACATATTTTTAATTCGGAATTAATATGTAATATAAGATTATATTAACATAAGCGGGAGGATTTTACCATGCCTGAACAGAAAGAATTTTATTTTCCTTCTTCCACAGGGAAAAATCAGATCTATGTGCGCATGTGGATACCCGATGCCGATACGGATATCAAGGCAACCGTTCAGTTATCTCATGGTATAGCTGAGGGCATCGACCGTTATGATGACTTTGCTCAGTTCCTGGCTAGAAACGGCTATGTCGTTATTGGAAACGACCATCTTGGACATGCCAAATCTGTTCAGGATCCGAAAGACAAAGGCTTCTTTGCCGAGGAAAACGGATGGGCATATGTCGTAGCAGACCTGAAAGGAATCTATAATCAGGTCAAAGAGCTCTTCCCTGATCTTCCCCATGTCCTTCTGGGACACAGCATGGGCAGCTTCCTTGCCAGAACTTATATCATCAAATACCCGAATGATTTTGATGCTTGCATTATCAGTGGTACAGGCAACCAGGCAAAGATCGTTGTCGGAACCGGCTATGCTGTTGCTCAGAGCTTGGTCAACAGACTCGGTCCCAGAGGTGACGGCACTACCATCAACAACCTCTCCATGGGCGGATATAACAAGGGCTTTGGTCCGAAAAACGGCCCCAGCGCATGGCTGACCCGCGACCAGGACGTCGTTACTGCATATGATGCCAATCCGGATTATGGTTATGTTGCTTGCTGCAGTGTATACCGTGATATGCTTGGCGGCATCAAGCTTGTTACCGACAAGAAAAACATCGCCAAAGTCAACAAAAACATGCCCATCCTTATCTTCTCCGGAGATCAGGATCCTGTCGGCGAAAAAGGCAAAGGCCCGAAGAAAGCTTACAAAGCATACAAAAAGGCCGGTGTAAAAGATGTTACTCTCACCCTTTATCCCGGCGGAAGACATGAGATGCTCAACGAGATCAACAAAGAGCAGGTCTATGATGATATCCTGAAATGGATTCAGGCTAAAGTCGGTTGATTAAATCAATAGTTTAAAGGCGGAACTTTCGTTCCGCCTTTTGTTTTTCCGTAAACCAGTAAAAGATCGCGTCATACCATCTTTTGATGATATGACGCGATTCTTTATTTCTTATTTTTTCAGCTGCCGTTTTCTGGCGAAGTTTACCATTCCCTCAGGCATGTCGTTCAGATGCTTCAGCATCTTTCCGGCGCCATATGCAGCACAGGAAACAGCATCATCAACGACCACCGTCCGAATACCGGTAGAACGCTCAATAAGCTGATCCAATCCGAACAACAGGCTGCCGCCCCCGGACATAACAATGCCGTTCGCAGAAAGATCGCCGACCAATTCCGGAGGAGTACGCTCCAGTGTATTGTGAACAGCTTCCATAATGGAGACCACAGGCTCGCGAAATACTTCAAGCAGTTCAGAAGAATGGATCTTGATCACCTTGGGCAGGCCTGTGACCACATCTCTTCCTTTAATCTCATCCACGCTGTCCGTAGGCCGTTTCATAACGCATCCAATACTGCACTTTAATTCCTCTGCGGTGCGTTGACCAATTATGAGATTGTACTTGCGGCGTACGTAACGGACAATGGAGTCATCAAAGGCATCACCAGCAGTTTTGATGGATTCACATTCCACCACTCCCCCCATGGAGATCACTGCCACTTCCGTTGTTCCGCTGCCAATGTCGATAACCATATGTCCATCCGGCAGAGAAATGTCGATACCAGCGCCCATAGCGGTGGCAACAGCAGTTTCAAGCAGATACACCTTTCTGGCACCGGCTTCAATCACTGCATCACAGATAGCGCGCTCTTCTACTCCGGAAATACTGCTTGGGACACACATCAGAACGCGAGGTTTAAACAAACTGAAGGAGGTGTTGCGGTTGATATACTCACGCAGCATCTGCGCCGTCATATCATAATCGTTAATGACACCAGACTGAATGGGATGAATGGAAACGATATTAGCAGGTGTACGACCAAGCATCTTCTCCGCTTCCTGTCCGGTCTTCAGCATTTCTCCGGAAAACTTGTCCACTGCCACAACAGTAGGCTCACGGAGAACCAACCCGGAATCCTGTGCATAGACAAGAGTTTCCGATGTTCCCATATCAATAGCCATATCTCTTTCAAATATCAGCATCGATTCAACCTCACTCTTTTCCTATTTCCTGATAGGCTTTCAGCCGAAGCCGAAGCCCGCTGTATCGTTTCGATACACGATCCGTCTGGATCATGGCATGTATGATCTCGTCCACGCCGACGATAATCAACAGTTGCTTTGCCCTTGTGATCGCCGTATATAGAATACCGCGATTCATGAGAGATTTTGCGCAGGAATTCAAAACAAGGATAACAGCCTGAAACTCACTGCCCTGAGATTTATGAACCGTCAAAGCCCATGCGTGTTCCAGCTCATCCAGTGCGTCATACTCGTATTTCACATATCGGTCATCAAAATCCACCGTGATGATCCGGTTGCCAGGATCGATGGAACGGATAACTCCGATATCACCGTTATAAATACCCTGACCGGACTGAATCCCCTTTGAGTCGCTCCACATTATATCATAATTGTTCCGCGTTTGCATTACCCTATCGCCTTCACGGAAAATAATATCACCGAATGCTTTTTCCATTTTGGTGGGATCTGCCGGATTCAGTGTATTCTGAAGCAGTTTGTTCAGACTGACTGTACCGGTCTCACCCTTTTTTGTTGGTGACAGGATCTGGATTCTATCCGAAGGTATATTCATGTTATTGGGAAGACGTTCCGAGCACAGTTCTGCAACTGTATTCGCGCACTCCTGCGGATCGATCCTGGACAGTCGGAAGAAATCTCCTTTATTCTCCGTATAATTAGGGATCTTTCCGATATTGATTTCATGAGCGAAACGAACGATTCTGCTGTCCTGTTTCTGCCGGAATATTTGATTCAGATAGACAGTAGGTACTGCCTTACTGTTAATGATATCAGCAAAAACCTTGCCAGGACCGACTGAGGGAAGCTGATCCACATCCCCTACCAGCACAACTCTGCAGGTATCCGGCAATGCACATAACAGAGCCTTCATCAAAGTGATATCAACCATGGAGCATTCATCGACAATCACGGCATCACATTTAAGCGGTTCTTCCTCGTTAAAACTAAATACCGTTTTTTCCTCCGCTTCAGACATTTGCGCTCCCAGCAGCCGGTGAAGTGTATATGCTTCTCTTCCGGTGAGTTCCGTCATCCGTTTTGCTGCTCTTCCGGTGGGTGCACAAAGCTTCGTATCAAGCCCAATGGTCTCGAATGCGGCTAAGATTGCACAGATGGAAGTAGTTTTTCCGGTGCCGGGACCTCCAGTCAGGACCGCGATCTGATGGTTGAGTGCTATGCCGAGGATGACTTTTTGATCCTCCGAATAAGTGATCCCCTGCTCCCGTTCCACCTGTTCGATGATCTTAGTTGGATCCATGCGAATGGAGAGCCGGTTGTTGGACATCTCATATATTCGCTCGGCGGTATATGTTTCCGCCTCATAAATATCAGAAAGATAGCATCCTGTAACATTACCGATCGGTTCCACAATGATCTCACCGTCATCCTCCAGGCTGGCAAGACCCTGTTCGCATCGGTCCAGTTCCAATGAGAGCAGCATAGAACATGCTTCACAGAGCTTGTTCTTGGAAATAAAGCAATGTCCGTTATTCAGATTATGCTTCAGCTCAAACAGAATTGCGGCCTTGACCCGATCAATACTGTTTCTTTCAATTCCGATACTGGAAGCAAAAGAATCCGCTTCGTGAAATGAACCGCCGATCCGTTCCGAGCAAAGAAGATACGGGTTTTCCTGAATCCGTTCCATCGCCTTTTCACCATAATAGCGATAAAGCCGAACAGCAAGAATCGGACGAAGTCCGCGAATAGAGAGGTAATCTACAATCCGATGAAGGATCATCTGAGAATGAAATGACTGAGAGATCTCCATAGCTCGTTGTGGCGAAATGCCTTTGATCTGCGAAAGCTGTTCTGGATTGTTTTCCAAAATATCCAGAACATTTTCCCCAAATTTATTCACGAGAAGAGCTGCCGTAGCCGCACCAATGTACTTAATAGCACCGCTGGAAAGATAAAGGAACAGGTTTTCCTTTGTTTTCGGCATAACGAGATCGTACTGCTCAATATTAAACTGGGCCCCATAGGTTTTATGATTGGTCCATTTACCTTCCGCATAAAGCCACTCACCGGGATATGCATAAGGAAGATAGCCGACTGCCGTAATGGTATTGCCCGAATCCGAGAGAAGTTTCAGAATCGTGTATGCATTGGAATCATTGTTATATAGAATTGTCTGTATCGTTCCTGAAACAATATCCAGTTCCGATTCTTCCTGAAAGTTATCAAGTTCCATTTCATAACTCGAATTCAGGTTATCCATTCGATATAAACCTCAAATCAAAGAATTTTCTTCAAAAACTGACCGGTAAAACTGGTTTCACATTTTGCACATTCTTCCGGAGTCCCGGTAAAGACCAGTTCACCGCCGCCGTCTCCGCCTTCCGGTCCGAGATCGATTATACTGTCCGCTGTTTTGATAACATCCAGGTTATGCTCGATCACGACTACCGTGTTGCCGGCATCAGCAAGCCTCCCAAGAATGTTGATAAGGCGATGGACATCTGCAGCATGAAGACCGGTAGTCGGTTCGTCCAGAATATATACCGTAGATCCGGTAGATTTCTTAGACAGTTCTGTTGCAAGTTTAATGCGCTGCGCTTCGCCTCCGGATAGGGTCGTACTGGACTGACCCAATTTGATATATCCGAGTCCGACATCAAAAATGACCTGAAGCCGATTGCGGATCTTTGTATGATTCTCAAAGAAGGACAATGCCTCCTCCACCGTCATATCCAATACATCTGCGATGTTCTTTCCTTTATAACGGACTTCCAGAGTCTCGCGGTTGTAGCGCTTTCCTCCGCAGACTTCGCATGGAACGTAAACATCGGAAAGGAAGTTCATCTCGATCTTGACCAAACCGTCTCCAGAACAGGCCTCACAGCGACCTCCTTTTACATTGAAGGAAAACCGACCGGCATCATATCCACGGAGTTTCGCATCATTGGAATTGGCAAAAAGATCCCGAATATCATTAAACAGTCCGGTATAAGTCGCAGGATTTGAACGCGGTGAGCGTCCGATGGGGCTCTGATCGATTGCAATGACTTTATCCACATATTCAAGCCCTTCCATTCGATCATATTTGCCCGGGCGCAGTTTCATATGGTTTTTCTTTGCGCCCAGTGTATTATAAAGGATCTCATTGACCAGGGAGGACTTTCCGCTTCCGGAGACGCCGGTAACACAAATAAATGTGCCCAGTGGAAATTCCACATCGATGTTCTTCAGATTGTTTTCCTGCGCGCCAATCACACGGATTGTTTTTCCATTGCCGGTTCTCCGCTGGGAAGGCACCGGAACATATTTAGCTCCGGAAAGATACTGTCCTGTCACACTCTCCTTGCACTTGCAGATATCGTCCACTGTGCCTGCAGCAACAATATTACCACCATGGATTCCTGCTCCAGGCCCAATATCCACGATATAATCAGCTTCCCGCATCGTTTCTTCATCGTGTTCGACCACGATCAGAGAATTACCAATATCCCGAAGCTGTTTTAATGTAGCGAGCAGTTTGGCATTGTCACGCTGATGAAGACCGATACTGGGTTCATCCAGAATATACAACACACCCATAAGACTGGAACCGATCTGGGTTGCGAGACGAATTCGCTGACTCTCCCCTCCTGACAGAGTTCCTGCGGCACGGGAAAGATTCAGATAACCGAGCCCGACACTGGATAGAAACTGCAGACGGTTGATGATTTCCTTAAGGATCTGCTTAGCAATGATCTGATCCCGTTCACTAAGGGAAAGATGTTTCATGAACTCCAACGCATCATTGACGGAGTAATCCGAAAACTGGGATATGTTCAGATCTCCTACAGTGACTGCAAGTATCTCTTTTTTCAGCCGTCGTCCATCGCATTCGGGGCAAGGGATGGGAGACATACAGTCTTCGATATCAGATCTCACAGATTCGCTGGTGGATTCGCGATATCTTCGTTCCATATTATTGACGATCCCCTCGAAGGGCTGATGAAGAACACCGGTTCCTCTTCTTCCGTCAAATTTCAACTCAAGATTCTCTTCTCCGGTACCGTAAAAAATGATTTTGCGAACATCCTTGCTTAATGAACGAAAAGGAGCATCCAGTCGAAAATGATACTTCTTGCTCATGGCATCAAAATACATTTTCGCGATGCTGTCATCCTTCATGGCGCTCCATCCGGTTGCAGTGATCGCGCCATCCTGAATGGATTTGTCTTCATCCGGAACAATCAGCGCAGGATCGATCAGCATCTGCACACCAAGACCGGAACATTTAGGACAGGCGCCGAATGGATTGTTGAAAGAAAAGCTTCTGGGTGAAAGTTCTTCAATGGAGATCCCACAGTCTTCACAGGCAAAATTCTGAGAATACAGCACATCACGGTCTTCATCCAGAATATTGATAATCACCAGATTGTCCGATAGCGATACCGCGGTCTCTATGCTGTCTGTCAGACGGCGTACGATATCAGGTTTAATCACCAGACGGTCCACTACGATCTCAATGCTGTGCTTTTTGTTCTTTTCCAGCTTGATCTCTTCCGACAGATCATAAATGATGCCGTCCACACGAACACGTACATATCCGGAACGCTGAGCATCTTCAAAGATCTTAACATGTTCTCCTTTTTTTGCCCGGACAACAGGAGAAAGGATCTGGATTCTGGTCCGTTCCGGGTATGACATGACCTGATCCACGATCTGATCGATCGTCTGCTTTTTGATTTCCTTTCCGCAGTTAGGACAGTGCGGCACTCCAATCCGAGCCCAAAGAAGACGCAGATAATCGTAGATCTCCGTAACGGTACCGACCGTAGATCTGGGATTTCGTGAAGTTGTCTTCTGATCAATAGAGATTGCGGGAGACAGACCCTCGATATAATCCACATCCGGCTTGTCCATCTGACCGAGAAACTGTCGAGCATAGGAACTGAGAGATTCCACATATCTTCTCTGCCCTTCCGCATAGATCGTATCAAATGCCAGGCTGGATTTGCCCGAACCGGACAGTCCGGTCATGACTACCAGTTTATCTCTCGGAATGGTGACACTCACGTTATTCAGATTATTGGTGCGAGCACCTTTTACTTCAATGTTTTCTTTCATGAATTTTCCTCAAACACAAGATCTGCCGTGCTTCCGCTGATCAGAGTGATCAAGTCGTCCGGACTCAATTCGATCTGAAGTCCGATCTTTCCGGCAGAGATAAAGATAGTATCATATAATATGCAGGTTTCATCGATCACAGTCGAAAACTGTTTTTTCATCCCGATGGGAGAACAGCCTCCGTGAACATATCCGGTAAGTGGGAACAGTTCCTTTAAATGAATCATGGCAATGCTCTTTTCACCTACCGCTTTTGCGGCTTTTTTCAAGTCCAGAGACCCGGAAACCGGTATGTCGAATACATAATAATCTCCGGACGCTCCCCTTGCCACAAGGGTCTTGAACACTTGGCCCGGATCCTGACCTAGCATTGCAGCTACCGAATTCCCATCCGGTGCATTTTTCCCGTCCCAATCATAGCTCAGCATATTGAAACGGATATCAGCCCGTTCAAGAATACGGACCGCATTGGTTTTTACATTAGCCATTAGATCACCCAAAACCGCAATATATAGATCGCATTTTATTATTATACAACAACATATACACCTAATCCATGTTTATTTTCTATAAGCAGTCGCTTTTTTGTTGGAATGCAAGTATAATCATTGAAAAGGAAGTGATTCCATGAGTCATTCATTCATCGGTCGTTATGCACCTAGTCCCAGCGGCCGACTTCATATCGGCAATATTATGTCCAGTCTTCTGGCTTGGCTGGACGTAAGAAGTCATGACGGCACGCTCGTTTTCCGTCTGGAAGATCTGGATCCGGATCGGAGCGATTATGAATACGCAGCTCTTATGGCAGAAGATTTCCAATGGCTTGGGCTGTATTGGGACGAAGGCTGGTTCCCTGGAAACGGATCGGAATACACACAGGGTGCCAGGACAGGACTCTATGATGCTGCCTTTCAGGTTCTTGATGAGAAAGGGCTGCTGTATCCCTGTTACTGCAGCCGATCCCAGCGGCTTGCCGCATCGGCACCTCATCCCGGTGAGAAAAGAGACTCCAGCTGTTCCTGCAGGTATATGACAGACCTCCAGCGAGCAGAAATAGAAGCCAAAGGAAGAAAACCGGCCTGGAAAGTGATCGTTCCCGATGAAGTAATCGAGTTTACCGACGCCCATTACGGTATGCAGAGCGAAAACCTGAAAACACAGGGAGATTTTATTGTTCGACGCTCGGATGGAGTTTATGCATATCAACTGGCCGTTTCCGTTGATGACGCTGCAATGAATATATCTTCCGTGGTACGTGCAAGAGATCTGATGTCCTCAACTTTCAAGCAGATCTGGCTCATCCGGACGCTTGGCGGAAATATACCTGAATATGCGCACTCCCCTCTTCTTGTTTCAGAAGAAGGAAGAAAACTGTCAAAACGCGAAGGGGATCTGAATATGGAAACTCTGAGGAAAAAGTATACACCGGAGCAACTGCTTGGGCACCTGGGCGAAATGTGCGGACTTTTAGATACCTATCGGGAATGCACTGCAATGGAACTGTGCCAGGGGTTCTCATGGAAACGCATTTATAAAGATGATATCCTCATCAGCAATCGGATAGGGGGAGTTTTTTAAGCTCCCCCTTCCAGTCGAGTAGCCAAGGGGACTTTCACCCCGAGGCTCTCACGGAACCGTACGTGAATCTCTCGATTCATACGGCTCTTATCAACCACAATACTTCTATCAACTGAGAGCCCAGTGTGCAAACATATTGGGTTCTCTTCTTTTTACCTCACCAAGCCATACTTCTGCTCTGGTTCTATGTCCACGAAATCGCTTGTATTTGCACATCGCCCATTTTATCAGCCTTCTCTGTATGACATCCAGCGTTCTCTTCATGGCCGATCTGTTGAACGCTCCGAAATAGTTCATCCATCCTCGTACAATCGGGTTTATGGTTTCTGCAATCATTTCGAGAGTGCTTCCACTTTTCTTGTGCAACTCTAGTGCTTTAATCTTATCTTTCAGCGCCTTGCATGCACTTTTACTAGCCGATGCCAAAAAGTTCCATTGCAGTCTTCCAAGTCGATCCTTTATTAGGGTTCTTCGAAAGGTGTATCCAAGAAAGTCAAAAGAGGTATTCTCATAGTCGCCTGTTCTATCTTTATCTTTACAATAAACAAGCTTCGTTTTCTGTGGATGCAGTTCCAGTCTGCATTGCTTCATTCTTTTCCGAACCTCATCCAGTATGAATCTCGCTTGTGTTTCGGATTTGCAGTGTATAACAGTGTCATCCGCATATCTTTCAAATGGACAGTAGGGATAGTTTCTCCGCATCCACTCATCAAATGCGTAGTGCATGAACAGATTTGCTAGAACCGGACTAATGACCCCGCCCTGCGGAGTTCCCGAGGTTCTCGCTGTCATTTCTCCATTTTTGGAGAACGGAGCCTTCAACCATCGTTCTATGTACAAATTGATCCATGGCTCACTAACATGTTTTCGTACTGCTCGCATAAGGAGTTCATGATCTATGTTGTCAAACAATCCTTTAATGTCCAAATCAATGACATAGTCATATTTCCAACATCGTTCTCTTGCTTTTCCCACTGCATCAATTGCGGATTTATTGGGTCTGTACCCATAAGAATCTTCATGAAACAATGCATCTAAGCGTGGCTCCACATATAGCTTCGCTGTCATTTGTGCCACGCGATCTTCGATTGTTGGTACTCCAAGAACTCGAATCCCTCCGCTCTTTTTCGGAATTTCCACTGCCATTACCGCGTTCGGAAAATAACTCCCAGAGCTCATTCTGTTCCAAAGTTTATACAGGTTGTCTTTGAGATTCCTCTCGTAGTCTTCAAAGTCCATTCCGTCTATGCCGGGACTTCCTTTGTTCGCCTTTACTTTCTTGTAGGCAAGGTAGACAATTCTTTTGTCAATTTGGTATTGCTTGCTGTTTCCCACTTGTTCCTCCTGCTCTCGCAGTTGACTTGTTTCTTTCAGCCGGTTGATGACGTCCCTTCGCTCCACTGCCATTACGGCAACTTCATCACTACTACAGACGTCTCCGCCCCTGTGCGCAGCATCTCTACTTTCGGCCTCGTCTTTCTTTAACTTGTGCCTTTTCGATTGGCATCTGCGTACAGGTTCCCGCGTTCCGCTCACTGGCCTGTTCCATGCTCATGCCACCTTAATGCCGGATGCCAGGCGACCCGCCTCAGGCCTGCTGTCACCCTTGTCCCAGGCCGGTAGTGAAAGCCCGGTTTTGACATCACCTACGCTAACGACACTTCTTCAGTGGTTCACTCTCGTTCATCTTCATGGAACACATCTGCCCATTTTATATATGGACTTTTCTCTGCTGCTCACCTACCCTGTCTCTTTAACAGAGCGGCGCAGAGCGATTTGACGGATCTGCCTGTCAGTTCCCGTCGAGGGGCCTTCCCTCATCCAGTGTGCAGTTTTCGCGGCACACCACCACCGTACGTACCGTTCGGTATACGGCGGTTCACAAGTTTTCCCGAACCATCTGGTACTGGCTCAGCAGGGACGGATATCCCGCCCGGGCCAGTCTTTCTTTTGTTATGACTGTGGAAAGAATTTTCGCAGCTCTCCACGTCCCTTTTCTACAGTTCGCTATCTCCCGGATTCTCCATTCCTCCACGTGCAGTTTTCTCAGCATTCTGTATCGGGTTCTCACCCGTTTCCATTGCTTCCATATCACTGCGCGTATCCGTCTTCTCATCCATTCGTCGGTTCTCTGAAGAAGGTACTTCATGTCTGCCAGCCGGAAGTAGTTCACCCATCCTCGTACATACTCGGTGAGTTTCTTCTTCCGTTCCTCGTTACTATATCTGTTTCCTCTGACCGTCATTTCCCTTATCTTGTTCTTCATCTTGTTTACTGACTTGGGATGTACTCTCAGCCTGCATTTTCCTTTGTGCCGGTAAAACCCATAGCCGAGGTATTTGACCTTGCTGACGTGCGCTACTGTAGATTTCTCGAGATTGACCCTCAGGAACAACTTGATTGTGATGTATGGTACGATGTTCCGCATCGTCCGCTCTGCTGCCTTTCTGGACTTACAGAAAACGATGCAGTCGTCCGCATACCGCACGAACTTGTGCCCCCGTCGTTCCAGTTCCTTGTCCAGCTCGTTAAGCATGATGTTTCCAAGCAATGGACTAAGAGGTCCTCCCTGAGGCACTCCCTCTTCCGTGCTTTGAAATCCACCGTCTTCCATTACTCCCGCATTGAGGAACTTGTGCACCAGTGATATGACTCTTCCATCCTTCACCGTTCTTGACAGCACTTCTATGAGTTTGCTGTGATTTACAGTGTCGAAGTATTTTGCCAAGTCCATGCTCACTACATACGCGTATCCTTCGTCTACCAGTTCCTGGCATCGCTTCAACGCATCCTGTGCTCCTCGTCCGGGGCGGAATCCATAACTGCTGTCCGAGAACTGCACTTCGTAAAGCGGTGTGAGTTCCTGTGCGACTGCTTGTTGTACCATTCGGTCTACTACCGTAGGTATCCCAAGCTTCCTGAATTTGCCCTTCTCTTCCTTGGGTATCTCTACCCTCCGAACCGGGTTGGGCTTATACTTCCCATCCCTTAATTGCTCTACAAGTTCATCCCCGTGTTCCTCCAGATAAGGCAGAAGTCCTTCCACCTGCATTCCGTCGATTCCGGCGCTTCCCTTGTTCTTTTTCACCTGACGGTAAGCTCTGTTAAGGTTCTCCCGTCGGATGATCAGTTCAAGCAACTCGTTCGTCCAGATGTCCGTGATGATGTCGTCGTCCCCTGCAATCCTCGGATGGGCGTACACTTCTGCCTGCTCTCTCTGTTCCGCAGATACCATCAGCAGATAGTCTTCCATATGAAGTTGTCTGTACTCAAATCCATCTTTAGTTGCCACAGTTTGCAACATCTCCTTGTGTTCGGCCCTTTCCCTCCACCTTAACTCGGAAGGTATTGTAATACGGCCTCTGCTGACTTCTCACGGCAAACCTTTTTCGACCGGGTTTGCAAATCTTCTCATTGCCTTTTCCGTCCGTGAGACCTCCCCGGGTACATCCACGCTCTTTCCCGCTTATACCTGCCCCGCTTTACTGTAGACGTTCCGTGCAGTTACTGGGCTTTAGTCTGTATAGCGACCTTACCCACGTCTTCCAGCCTATCCGGACAACTTTTACAGGCCAGCGTTTTGCCTCCGTCTTCCTTCAGACCCCACCTCGCGATGACGCCCTTGACCTTGGCTGTGTCCTTCCCACTGCCGGGCGGACTAGGGACTTTCACCCTTTAGAGCGTGTACCCGCCGGGCACACTATAAAAATATAAGGCAAGCAAAAACGCTTGCCTTATATTTCTGTTATTAAGTATCAGAGATCTTCTCCCAGCAGAATATGAGCCAGTTGATCCACATCCTGGAGAACATAATCCGGCTTTCTTTCTGCCTCTTCCACCATATCAACGGAAGTCTCACCGGATAACACCAAGCAGGATACGGCACCAGCATTCTGAGCAACGGCAATATCAGTATAAAGGCGGTCACCCACACAGCAGATCTGCTCGTTGGGGATTCCGGTATATCCGGAGATGATATCGACCATATTACGGTTCGGTTTACCGATGAAGACCGGTTCCACACCGGATGCAGCGGTTAACAGCGCACAGATACTGCCGCAGTCCGGTAAAACCTCATCCGCAGGCATTGGGCATACCCAGTCCGGGTTGGCTGCAATAAAGTCACATCCGCGGCGCAGGAAATGAACCGCCTTATCCAGTTTCTCGTAATACAGCTCCGTATCAAAACCGACAACAACTACATCAGCGTCCGTTTCAGAGAACTCTACACCATAGCTTTCCAGCTCTCGAAGGAATGCACGTGTACCTACAGGATAGATCTTCTTACCCTTGTATTTTTCATTGAGATAAAGACCGGTGGCCATTCCGGAGGTAAAAACATTTTCCATCTCACACGGAAAACCGAGTCTGTTCAGACGTCCGACATAGTCAACGCCTGCACGGGAAGAGTTGTTCGTAAGATAGATATACTTTCTTCCGGTTTCCGACAATGTATTGATATACTCGATTGCACCTTTGAATACTTCATCTCCAAGATAGAGAGTTCCATCCATATCAAGAAGGAACAGTTTGCAGTTTCTGATTTTCGTGTAATCCATTCTTATACCACCTTTAATTATTATCTCTTTCTTCCAATGGAAGTTATTTATGCATCTGGGTGTGGAATATCAATCTTTTCTACCGTAAACCTGTCCTCTTCCACATAAAGGACAGCCATGGTAATGGGCTGAGTCGTCTTTCTGGGTCCACAACTACCGGGATTAAGAAAAACCTGATCTCCCATAGTTTTATATTCATACTTATGTGTATGGCCGGTGATAATCAGATCATATGAAGACAGATCTTCCGGAAGATCCTTCTTCTTATGTGTCATGTATACATGGACACCGCCGATAGAAAAGGATTCAAACAACGGAACGGCTTCTGCCCATTCCTTATCATTATTCCCGCGAACAACTATCAGCGGAGCGATCTGCTTTAACGAATCGATAATATCCTGTCGATTGATATCACCACCGTGAAGGATCAGTTCGCAATCCATAATCTTTTCCAGTACCTCCGGACGCAAAAGGCCGTGGGTATCGGAAATCACAGCGACTTTCATAAGCCCTCCATAACATGGGTTGTTTTCATTAAACCATAAATCATAATCAGTTTCAAACATATGTAATATTTTTCATGGAAAATACAAAATAATATGTTATGATTATGAAGATATTAGAGAGATAACCGGGAGTGATTATAGTAATGGTTGATACCAAGAATTACAAAAAATATATTGCCATCGGCAGTTTGATGATGCCAAACAGTCTGGTAGGCTCATTCCGCAAGAAAAACGATGACAGCTTTACCTGTGACATTATCATGAACGATGCAAAAGTGGATGAAGCAGGTTTCATTACCTGTGCCACCACGATGTACCCTGACAAGGCGGTAATCTATATCACCAAAGATATGCTGGAAGCATTGCAGCAGGATGATGACATTGCATTATTTGATCTTTATCGCGAACTTGGCCACATCGAATGCGGTCATTTTGATGTACCGGAAGATGCCGTTGAAATGACACAGGAAGAATCCATGGAACTGATGGACAAACAGGATCTGGAAGCTGATGCATTTGCAGCAGAATTTGTCGGCAAGGATACCGCATTATCCGTGTTAAAAGATTTACTGAAGGCCCGTGCTAAAGTTGATCGGGATCTGCATCTCAATGGAACACCTGCGAGTGTGCAGCGTATTCGTAAATACAGAGCCCGTATCAACGCAATGGAAGCTCTTCAGTAATTAAAATATCGTAATTTCGTTTTTGATCTCCGGCAGAGAGAATTCCATCCAAGGTTCTCTTTGCGGGGGATTTTTTTGTGCCACCACCCGTTTTCCGGTAACGGGATGCTGAAATGCAAGCTGGTAGGACCACAATGCAATGGGGAAACGACAGTCGATATCCTGGGAGTATTTGCGATCCCCGGCGATCGGCAGTCCCCGGGAGGAAAACTGACAGCGAATCTGATGCGTACGACCGGTATCGAGCTTAATCCTCACAAGTGAATCTTCACCCGTTTTTCCGATCACCTGATATCGAAGTCTTGCATATTGAGAGTCTTCTGTACCCTCCGGAACAGCATAAGTCTTACGCTCTTCCCTGTTTCTATGAAGATAATCTTCCATGATTCCGTGATCGGATTCCGGCTGACCATGAATCACAGCCAGATACTCTTTATGAAATCTATGATCACCGATCTCTTCAGACAGTTTCCTTGCAATGTATCTGCTACGTGAAAACAGCATCAGGCCACTTACCGCCTGATCCAGTCTGTGTACGGTTCGAATCTCCTGGCAGTTTAGTTCCGTGCGAAGAAGTTCCGGCATGCCGCCTGGTATGTCAGTGGAGTTCACACCGGAGGGTTTAACTGCAATCGTGATCTCATTATCCGTATACAGAATCTCTATTTTATCATTCATCTTTTAAAAACTCATTGACGGCGTTGATAACACCAAGTTTTCCGTATTCCCAGGTCAGTCCTCCCTGCATGTATACGGTATATGGAGGAGTTACCGGACCGTCAGCACTCAGCTCGATCGTAGAGCCGGTCGTAAATGTTCCTGCAGCCATTATCTCATCATGAGGGTATCCGGGCATTTCCCCAGGTACCGGGGTAACATAAGAATCCACAGGAGACGCATGCTGCATACCGACGCAGAAATTAACCTGCCTCGTATCAGTTTCAAAATCAATGGTCTGAACAATATCCGTTCGTTCCTCGTCATACTTCGGATCGATACTGCTGATCCCGCACAGCTGAAGGAGCCGTGCAGCAAATACCATAGTTTTCATGCTGGAGCAGACTGCGGCCGGGGCCAGGAAAAGACCTTTGTACAGGCTCATTAACTGATTCATGTTGGCGCCGAGATCCTTTCCAATCATGGGTGCCGTAAGACGTTCGGCGATATCCCGGATCAAATCCTTTCTTCCTGCACAATAACCGCCAGTGACAGCAATTCCACCTCCGGGATTCTTCATCATGGAACCCACAATGATATCCGCACCGACTTCCGTCGGTTCCCGATCCTCAGTGAATTCTCCATAGCAGTTATCCACCATGATGATAACATCCTGATTCACTTTTCTGATCTCACGGATCACATTTTCGATTTTGGATATCGTCAGGCTCTTTCTGCTGGAATAACCCCGGCTTCTCTGAATCTCGACAAGCTTCACATCATTTGTCTTCAGGCGCTCGCAGATGGAAGCGATATCAAAATCATCATTCACCAGATCGATCTGCTCATATCTGATTCCATTGGCCATGAGCGAATTACGGCTGTCTCCGGATATTCCTATCACGCTACACAAAGTATCATAGGGTGCTCCCGAAATGCTGATCATCGTATCACCATGTTTCAGCATTCCGCTCAAAGCAAGATACAGCGCGTGAGTTCCAGACATGATCTGAACACGAACGAGCGCATCATCGCAGGAAAACACATCTGCATAGATCTTCTCCAGTTTATCCCGACCGGAGTCATCATATCCGTATCCGGTGATCTCAATAAAATCTGCTGAGGAAACATTGTGTTTCTGAAATGCTTTCAAGATCCTGGAAGACCAGCAAAGGCTGATCTGCTCATGTTTCGCAAATATCTCCCGGCAGTCCTGCTCTGCCTGCTCAGCTTTTTCTATCACTCGGTCACTGATATCGTAATCATAATACATGGATCCATATGCTCCTTTGAAAATGCTTTTTATAATATAACAAAAAAGAAGGAGCTGTAAAAGCCCCTTCTTTTTCAAGTATTCAGGTTAAAATCACACGATACCCTGAGCCATCATTGCATTAGCAACCTTCAGGAAGCCAGCAACGTTTGCACCAAGCATCATGTCGCCGGGACGGCCGCACTCTACAGATGCATCATAGCAAGCCTGGAAGATATTCTTCATGATCTTCTCGAGCTTCTCATCAACTTCATCGAAGGTCCAGCTCATACGGATGGAGTTCTGGCTCATCTCAAGACCGGAAGTGGCAACACCACCGGCGTTGGAAGCCTTGCCGGGAGAGTACATCAGGTTTGCTTCCTGAACAGCTGCGATAGCACCAGGAGTCAGAGGCATATTGGCACCCTCAAATACAGCGATTGCGCCATTCTTGATCAGGGTCTTTGCGCCTTCTTCGTCCATCTCGTTCTGAGAAGCACACGGAATTGCGATGTCGCAAACAGTGTTCCAAATGTTCTTGCAGCCCTCGTGATACTCGGATCCGGGAACTTCTTCAGCATAAACTTTGATTCTTGCACGTCTCTTCTGCTTGATATCAAACAGGACATCCAGGTTTACACCATTGGGATCATAGATGTAGCCAGAGGAATCGCTCATTGCAATAACGGTACCGCCCATCTCGGTGCACTTCTTAGCGCAGAACTGTGCAACGTTGCCGGAACCGGAAACGATGACTTTCTTTCCTTCAAAGCTGTCATGTCCGATGTTTTTCAGTACTTCGTTTGCAAAGTAGCATACACCATAACCGGTTGCTTCGGTACGGGCAAGAGAACCACCGAAGGTCAGACCTTTACCGGTGATAACGCCGCCTTCAAAGCGATCAACGATCTTCTTATACTGACCAAACATGTAAGCAACTTCACGTCCGCCAACACCGATATCACCAGCGGGAGTATCAGTGAACTGGCCGATATGACGATAGAGCTCAGTCATAAAGCTCTGGCAGAAACGCATGACTTCTGCATCAGATTTGCCTTTCGGATCAAAGTCGGAACCGCCTTTGCCTCCGCCCATGGGGAGGGTGGTCAGGGAGTTCTTCAGAATCTGTTCAAAACCAAGGAATTTGATAACAGACAGGTTGACAGAGGGATGGAAACGCAGGCCGCCTTTGTAAGGGCCGATTGCGGAGTTGAACTGCACACGGTAACCACGGTTAACATGAACTTTACCATTGTCATCAACCCAGGGAACACGGAATTCGATTACGCGCTCAGGCTCAGTGAAGCGCTCCAGCAGAGCTGCCTCTTCCCACTCAGGATGTTTATCAACAACATACTGAAGGCTTTCAAATACTTCGGCTACTGCCTGAAGAAACTCGGGCTCGTTGGGATTGCGTTTCTCCAGATCGGCGTATACACGCTGTAAATACTCGTTCTGAATCATTTAACTTTTCTCCTTTTGCTTTTGATAAATAAAATTGTATTTATCTTAACTGAAAATATTTTAATCTTTAACTTGCATTTTGTAAAGATAACAATATAATTAGAGATATAAGGTTTTCTTATACCCAAGCATTTGGATAGTTCAAATCTTACTTTAAAATCAAAACCAATGCATTTTTCCAGTTTAAGGACGAAAAAATATGGATGACAGAAAATTAACTACTCTTTTGGCGGCAGTAGAACACGGTAGCCTGAGCAAAGCTGCCGCTTCTCTCGGCCTTACACAGGCCGGAGTTACACAAATGATGAACAGTTTGGAGGAAGAATTGGGTTGTGCACTTCTGATCCGAACCTACAACGGAATAAAGCTAACAGCCGCCGGCGAAGAGCTTCTTCCCTTTATCCGCGATGCTGCTGCATCACTGAATCATTTGAAAGAAGAAGCAAATAATTACGTGATGGGTCAGCTGAAGACCATCCGCATAGGCATCTATCCCAGTATTACGAAATCCTGGCTGCCGCAGGTACTCAAGGATTATAAAAAAGAATATCCCACCACTTCGATCGAGATCACTGTTGGCGGTGAAGAGATTCCGCGTTATTTGGACGAAAACATCATCGATATTGCCATTGCGGAAGAGAATCAGAAAGGAAACTATTGCTGGAATACAATCTGTGAAGATAAATACTATGCTATTGTTCCGCAAAACCATGATCTGAGCAAGAAAGATATCGTTGAGATCGATGAATTAATGAAATATCCGTTTATCATGTCTCAGATCAACGAATTGAAGGAAAAACTGAAACCCTACACCAGCACCAATATTGTAGAAACGATTCAAATCCATTCCATTGACGATGATGCTCTGATCTCTCTGGTAGAACAGGGGCTGGGTGTATCCATACTCCCAGGGCTGTCCCTGAAGGACATCAGTGAAAATGTCTGTGTTCGTCCTCTACAACCGGAGCTGAAACGAAAACTGGGTATCATGATGCCACGTTCCGTACGGGAACAGGTTCAGACGTTTGTCGACTTCGTTCATCATTTGGATATCTCAAAGTATTAAAAAGACAAACTGGAATTCCCAGTTTGTCTTTTTACTTAATGATTATAACCGATTGCTTTCCGGATTCGATCCGATTCCTGAGGACCGCAGCATCGCTCAACGATAGCCAAACCAAAGGGGATCGCTGCTCCAAGCCCCCATGCAGTAATGACATTTCCGTCCGAAACAACTTCCTGGCTGACGTATTCCGCAGATACAATTTCCTCCGTAAAATTATGATGGACGGTAGCCTTTTTTCCGGAGAGAATTCCTGCAGTTTCCAGAACTACAGGTGCCGCACAGATTGCTGCGACCAGTTTTCCTTTTCGATAAAAATCAGAAATGACAGAAATCACACGGGGATCCTGCTGAAGATTTCGAGTACCTGGCATTCCACCTGGAAGAACAATAACATCATACTCGGTTAAGTCCGTTCCATCAAACGCCCTGTCCCCTCTCACTGTAACATGGTGGGAACTGATAATCTCTTCGCTGCCATCCAGTGAAATGATATCCGTATCAATCTTTGCACGCCGGAGAAGGTCCACTACAATCAGGCCTTCACATTCTTCCAATCCCTGTGCAAAGAGAACAGCTGCACGACTCATAGCTCGCCTCCTGGATCCGTCAGATCTGTTTATTGGCGATCCGTTTGGGAACAACAGTCCTTTCGTTCTTATAAATGCTGTTTTCCGGGATAACACCGCGAACCGAAGATGTGGGATAGATATTCGTATGTGCACCTATCACCGTGCCGGGGTTTAAAACGCTGTTGCATCCGACTTCAACAAAATCACCCAATACAGCTCCGAATTTCTTGCGTTTCGTGGGAATCTCTTCGTTGCCTTTTACGACAACAAGGGACTTGTCACTTTTCACGTTGGATGTGATCGACCCGGCCCCCATGTGGGATTTGTATCCCAGAATGGAGTCACCAACATAGTTATAATGCGGAGTCTGAACATTATCGAACAGAACTACATTTTTCAGTTCAACAGAATTTCCGACCACACAGTTTTTTCCGACGATGGCACTTCCACGAATAAACGCACAGTGCCGAACTTCCGCATTATGATCGATAATACAGGGTGCTCCGATATAAGCAGATTCGAATACTTCCGCATCTTTTGCGATCCAAACATTTTCCTTTGGACTGTAAAACTCATCTTCCGGAAGCGTCGGACCAAGTTTCAGGATAAAGTCAGAGATATCATCCAGGACTTCCCAGGGATACTGGACACCCTCAAATAATTCTTTCGCAATAGTTCGATTCAGATCCAGCAGATCTTTTACTTCTATATTCATCATCGTACTTTCACCAGTTTTCCTGCTGTTCTCATAGCATCAATAATCATATCCACATACTGAGAACACAATTCTTCTGTCTGGGCTTCCACCATCACGCGAAGTACAGGTTCGGTTCCGCTTTTTCGCAGAAGGACTCTGCCGCGGTCACCAAGTTCCTTTTCCGCCCGAACAACCGCATTTTTAACTTCCTCGCATTCCATGGTGGAATCCTTATCATCCACTTCAACATTAGTCAGCTGCTGAGGATAGATGACTACCGGAGCTGCAAGTGTGCTGAGCGGCTGTTTAGTTTCCGTCATTGCCTCCATCAGCTTAATCGCAGTGAGAAGTCCGTCTCCAGTATTGGCAAGATTACCGAAAATAATGTGTCCGGACTGTTCTCCTCCGAGGAGATGGCCGTTCTGCCGCATATTCTCGGCAACATATTTATCTCCGACATCAGTTTTTTCATAACCGATATTCAGTTCATCCAGGGCCTTGTACAGTCCCATATTGGACATGACCGTAGTGACCACTTTAGAATCACCGAACTTGCCTTTTTCCTTCATATATTTGGAACAGATATAAAGGATGTGATCGCCGGTAATGATATTACCCTTTTCATCCACCGCAAGGCACCGATCTGCATCTCCGTCAAAGGCGAATCCAGCATCAAGATGATTCTCCAGGACATATTTCTGAAGATGTTCCATGTGTGTAGAACCACAATCAATATTGATATTCAATCCATCAGGATTATTGCCAATCACATAAGTATCGGCCCCTAACGCATCAAAGATGCTTTTAGCCATCTGCCAGGTGGAACCGTTGGCGCAATCAAGACCAATCTTTTTCCCCTTGTAGGAACGAGTGGCAAGAGAGATCAGATAACCGATATAGCGGTTTCGGCCGGATGCATAATCGACGGTACGTCCGATGTTTTCTCTGACCGCATAAGGAATATCATCGGTGGAATCAAGATATTCCTCAATCCCCTCCAGAACAGACTCTTCCATCTTTTCCCCGGCACCGTTTAAAAGCTTGATGCCGTTGTCAAAATACGGGTTATGACTGGCTGAAATCATAATGCCGCAGTCAAAATCGTCGGAACGGGCAATATAGGACACGCTGGGGGTCGTAGTAACATGCATCATATATGCATCCGCCCCGGAAGAAGTCAGTCCGGCACACAGAGCATATTCAAACATATAACTGGAACGTCTGGTATCTTTTCCAATAACTACCTGAGCCTTATGATCTTTTCCATAATACCATCCGAGGTATCGTCCAATGCGAAAAGCATGTTCCACTGTCAGGACTTTATTTGCCTCTCCCCGGAATCCGTCAGTACCAAAATACTTCATAAATGATAATAGTCCTCCGATTATTTATTAAATATCAGATGCAGCTGCGCTGTCCACATAGAGATTCAGGTTCATATGAATCTGAAGCATGGACGCTGGAACAAAGGGGATAGTTTTTCCATACACAATTTTATGTACTGCATCAGCTTTTTCTTCACCAGCGGCAATAAGATCGATATTCCGAGCGCTTACAATAGTCTTGATTCCCATTGTAACCCCTTTTTCCGGAACATTCTCAGTTCCTCCGAAATCCTCAGCAACAAGGTTCTTCGTCTTATCCGTCAAAAGCTGAACATGGGTATAAGATTCAAAGGGCGTTGCCGGCTCGTTGAATCCGATGCTGCCGTTAACACCAATACCAAGAATCATCAGATCGATCCCGCCTGCAGCAGAAATCTGCTCATCGTATTCCTTCAGTTCTTCCTCATCCTCTGAACAGAGACATGGATAGAAAATGTTGGCATCCGAGAATCCAGCACCTTCAAACAGATTTGCGTTCATGAACGAATGAATGCTTCCTGCATGATCCTTGTCCAACTCACGGTACTCACAGCATACAAACACTCGGACATCACCAAAAGACAACTCCCCTGCCTGTCCAAGTTCTTTTAACTTCTGATATACAGGAATCAGATCTTTCCCAAAGGACAGTCCAAGGACAGCATTGGGTTTGTCATCCAGCAATTCCTTAACCTGATCAGCGATCTGATCCGCGGATACACTGATATCGTTGGTAATGATTTTCATTTCCTGCCTCCATGATTTTCAAATACAAATGGTTTTATTTCTCCGACAGAATCTTGGAGAGTTCCTCCATAAAGGTATTGATATCTTTGAAACTGCGATAAACAGAAGCGAATCGAACATAAGCGACCTCATCCACATCCTTCAGACGGCTCATGACCATCTCGCCGATCTCCTGAGTGGCGATCTCACGTTCCAGAGAGCCCTGAAGCTCCTGTTCGATCTCATCGGCAATATGCTCAATCTGTGCCATCGTTACAGGTCGTTTCTCACAGGCCCGTACCATACCATTGATCACCTTCGATTTATCGAAAGACTGTCTGCTTCCATCCCGCTTGACAACAATCAGAGGAACGCGCTCAACGATCTCATATGTAGTAAACCGCTTCTGGCAGGAAAGACACTCTCTGCGTCTTCGTATCGATGTTCCCTCTTCGGCCGGTCTCGAATCGATGACTTTACTTTCCAGATAGCTGCAATATGGACATTTCATGTATGTACTCCTTCCGGACTGAATAATCTCATAGTTATTTCATTGTAATATTATGTCAAATTATAGCATAAGAGAATTGGCAATGCTCAAAAGAAACAAAAGTTAACATAATATTTTATAAGAAATGGATGAACTCAGTTTTCAAGTTCATCCAGTATTTGTTCAAGATCCGATCGGGATATCGTTCTGTTCAAATATTCCAGCAACGAATTAGAAGAAAGATTGGTTGGAATACCCAGCCTGGCCTGAAGTTTTTTCCTCTTATTCCCGCTTTCCGGTCTGCCGGCCAATCCCCAAAAGAACAGATCGGTCTTTGTGAACGAAGCGGACTGTATGGAAGGTGCTTCTTCCACAAATGTCGCTCCGGCCTTCCGGAGACAATCTTCGAGGATCTGCGGGGACATGCCTTCCACGCCAAGCAGCCCCTCCTTGGATGGGGCATTTTTTCTTCTCTCTTTTCCTGTGATCTCAGGTATATATGCATTTTTAATCTTTTCCGGCGGTATAAAGCTCTTCAGATAATTGCGAATCACCAGCCCTGCTCCATCAGAATCCGTCAGTATGACGACTCCGTTTTTTTCGGCCAGAGCACGGATCATGTTTCTTTTTTCCTCATCATGAAAAACGCCGAAACCTGAAGTCTCCACGATCATAGCATCAACGACCTGACTGAGAGCATTCTTATCATATCGTCCTTCTACGACGATCACTTCCTGCAGCCTGATCATGCGATTTCACCGGAACAGATCTGCATCAGAAGCTCAATGAGGATCTCACTGTCATCGACAGAAGAACTCTTCATCTTATAGTCCGCCTCTGCACACAATGAAACATAATGGCGCAGGGTGTCAAGCCGGAAACGAGCTGCCGATTTTGTAAGCCTCTCCGCAAGCCATCCTTTTGCGCCGCATACTTCTTCCACATAAGAACGTCCCAGCCGGTTTTCAGAAGCGAGTTTTGCTCCGTAAAGCCGTCTCATCTGATTTCCGATCAGAGCAAGAAGCGCAATGGGCTCGTTATCTTTATTGGATAGCAGATCCGAAAGAACTGCGGCTGCCTCATTCTTCTTTTTTTCAGAAATATAATCTGTGATCAGAAATACCGATGCCTCAGGGATCCGTGTAACAACTGCGTCGATATCCTTGTTCGTTATTTCCTTTTGCGATGAATAGGCAGCGACTTTTTCGATCTCCGGCAGAAGCCGGTTCATAAGATCCCCGCTATTAAAGATAAGATACTCTGCCGTCTTGCTGCTGATTGTCTTTTCGTGAGCCTGAAAATGGCGCTGGATCCATTTGATAAGCATCTCGTGACCGGATGCGGAAAACTGGATCTCCTCTCCGTATTTTTTTATAGTCTTGATCGTTTTCAGCCTTTTATCCAGAGTGTAGTCCGGTCGTTGAGTAAAGATCAGAGTGCAGTATTCTGGCAGATCACTGAGAACACTGTTGAGCTGCTCATATTCTCCTTCCTTGATGCTGTTGAGATCCGCATCTCGAACCATCACCACTGAATGATCCGACATGAAAGGCATAGCATCCACAGCACTGGCTACTGCATCAATATCCAGTTCTTTCCCACTATCGATCAGATGAAAATTAAACTCCCGGTCACCATCCGGAAAGGCCATTTTCATGATAGTTTCAATAAACTGCTCTTTCAGATAGTCCTCTTCACCCCAAAGAAGATAGAGTTTCCCGAGTCCGTTCTCTTTCAGTTTCTTTTCAACATCACTGTATTTAAACGGTGCATTGTCCTTGGCCATGAAATAAACCTCAATCAATTGATATATACACAGTTTATCATTATTTCCGCATGAAAAAAAGCCCGCTGAACAAAGTCAGCGGACTTCCGTTATTCAGGACATCTTATCTGCCATCTTGGCACCGCCAAGAATATGGAAGTGCAGATGATGTACGGTCTGTCCAGCATCTTCTCCAACATTGGAAACGACACGGTATCCGTTCTCCAGGCCTTCCTGCTTCGCAATCTTTGCAACTGCCTCCAGACATTTTGCCGCATACACGGAATTGTCTGAATCCAGTTCTGCAACAGAAGCGATATGTTCTTTGGGAACTACAAGGATATGGGACGGCATCTGCGGATTGATATCACGAAATGCAAAAACAAACTCATCCTCGTATACTTTGGTAGACGGGATCTCTCCGTCTATAATTTTACAAAACAGGCAATCACTCATGACTGATGCTCCTTCCAATTTTAGTTTATTCCAAGTTTTTCAGCGACGAAATTATCTACCGTAGCAAGAGCATCGTCGGTCTTCAGCACTTCCGTGCCGCCGCCCATGGCGGAATCCGGACGTCCGCCGCCTTTGCCACCGGCAACAGCGGAAACAGATTTCACCAGTTCTCCTGCCTTGATACCCTTTTCAACAGCTTCCTTGCCGCATACTGCAACAAAAGATACTTTCTCGCCTTGAATCGTAGCCAGCACAGCGACGGCATTCGGTTCACGATCTCGGATCATATCGCCCATCCGTCGAAGATCATTTGGCGTCAGATCAGAATTGGTGATAGTAATGACTTTGATTCCGCCAATATTCTTCGCCGCAAACAGAATACGCTCCGTGTCTCCGGACATCATCTTATCCTTCATCTGATCGACCTGCTGGCTCATGTTCTTAATCTCATCAACCAGACTGTGTGCCTTTGCCATCAGATCCGCAGGTTTCGTCTTCATGATCTCAGCGACAGTAATAGTATCCCGATAAATCTGTTCCGCTTCCTTCAGGAAACGCTTTCCCGTGACCGCCTCGATACGGCGAACACCGGAAGCAACAGAACTCTCAGAAGTGATTCGGAAAGAACCGATCTTGGCTGTATTATCCACATGTGTTCCGCCGCACAGTTCCATGGAATAGTCTCCCATACTGACAACGCGAACATTCTGACTGTATTTTTCACCGAACAGAGCCATCGCGCCTTTCTTTTTGGCATCATCAATGCTCATCTCTTCCGTGACGACATCATAACCATCCAGAATTACATCGTTGACCTTCGCGACGACCTGTTTGAGCTCCTCACTGCTGACGGCTTCAAAATGAGTGAAGTCAAAACGGAGATAGTCTTCCGCCACATAGGAACCGGCCTGCTGTACATGGGTTCCCAGCACTTCTCGAAGCGCAGCATGCATCAGATGTGTAGCGGAGTGTGCCCGCATAATGGATTTGCGCCGCTCGGAATTAACACAGGCTTCCACGGTATCATCGACATGAAGAGTTCCCTTCTCCATATGGCCGTGATGCAGGAACTTACCTGCTTTATCTTTCTGAACATTTTCCACGACAAAAAGGCTGTCTCCAAGAGAGATCACACCGTTATCCGCGCTCTGTCCACCCATTTCCGCATAGAAGGGAGTCTTATCCAGAACAACGATGCCCTCATCCTTTTCGCTGATGGTTCCAGTGATCTCATCGCCGCGAACCAAAGCAAGGATCGTACCATTATCAACCAGTTTTCCGTAGCCGGTGAATTCCGTCGGTGTATTGTCAAGGCCAAGATCGATACCAGCCCAGGCAAGATCACCGAGTTTCTTTCTGGCTTCTCTGGCCTGTTTTTTCTGTTCTTTCATAAGGGAATCGAAGGTGTCCGTATCGACATCCATTCCCTGTTCTCTCGCCATCTCATTGGTCAGATCCACGGGGAATCCATAGGTATCATAGAGTTTGAATGCATTTTCACCGGAGAACACATTCGTTCCGGCCTTCTTGTCCTCAGCCATCATTTCCTCAAAGATCTTGATGCCGGAGTCCAGCGTTCTCTCGAATGTTTCTTCTTCCGTCTTAATCACGCGAAGGATAAAACCCTGTCTCTCACGAAGTTCCGGATAGGCACATTCATTTTCCTGAACGATGGTTTCAACGATCTTATACAGGAATGGTTCATTCATTCCGAGAAGCTTTCCGTGACGGGATGCACGGCGAAGGATACGGCGGAGGACGTACCCTCTTCCCTCGTTGGAAGGAAGGATACCGTCACTGATCATCATGGTAGCGGATCTGGTATGATCCACGATAATGCGAAGAGATACATCCGCATCGTCTTTTTCATGATAATGAACTCCGGTCAGCTCGGAAACACGGTTCGTAATATTACGTACTGTATCCACATCAAACAGTGAACCTACGTTCTGACTGACGCATGCAAGGCGTTCCAGTCCCATACCGGTGTCGATATTCTTCTGGGCAAGATCCGAGTAATTGCCTTTCCCGTCGTTATAGAACTGGGAAAAGACATTATTCCATACTTCAATGTAGCGGTCACATTCGCATCCTACCGTGCAGTCCGGTTTGCCGCAGCCGTGTTCCGGTCCGCGATCATAATAAACTTCACTGCAGGGACCACACGGTCCGGAGCCATGTTCCCAGAAGTTGTCCTCTTTACCAAAACGGAAAATCCGGTCTGCTTCGATACCGATCTCATCATGCCAGATATTCCAGGCTTCATCATCATCCTGATATACTGAGGGATAAAGACGGTCAGGCTCCAGTCCTACCCATTCCGGACTGGTAAGGAATTCCCAGGTCCATGCAATGGCTTCGGATTTGAAATAATCTCCGAAAGAAAAGTTGCCGAGCATCTCAAAATAGGTACCATGCCGGTCTGTCTTGCCGATGTTATCGATGTCTGGTGTACGGATGCATTTCTGACAGGTGCACACACGTCGTCTCGGAGGTTCTTCTTCATTGGTAAACCATGTCTTCATCGGTGTCATACCGGCGTTGATCAAAAGGATACTCTTATCATTCTGAGGAACCAGCGAAAAGCTGGGCAACCGAAGATGATCCTTTGATTCAAAGAACCGGAGGAACATCTCTCTTAATTCGTTCAAACCATACTCTTTATGTGCCATCATAACCTCCAAAAAAATAAAAACTCCGCCCCCGAACAGGGGCGAAGTATAATCTACTCGCGGTACCACCCTGATTGTTCCCGAAAGAACATCTCCAGTGCCTTTTAACGGTGGCAGACCGTCATCTGCTGAATGAAGCTCAGGAGTGGCCAAAAATGTTTCCGATGGAAGCTCTCACCGTTCTTCCTCGCTGTGATCTTTCACATTTCTTAGTTCCGTCACTGCTTTTACAAATATAGTGAGATTTTAGCATAAAATCATTGTTTGTCAATATTACTTCATCTTGCGAAGAAGTGAAAGAGGTTCGCAGCAAAAAGGCAGTTTCATACGCACAGTCATAGTCGCATGAGGAGCACTCTCGATGGCATTTCCTTCTTCGTCATCCATATGATCTACGATGAAAGAATACGGTTCACGATCTCTGGTAAGAAGGTCTACCTGATCTCCAAGCGAGAATTTGTTCCTCTGTGAAAGGATGGCATTCCCTTCCTTATCGCATTCCTGAACCACTGCACAGACATCCGCATCCGAAAAATAGGATGCCTTTTCATAATGCTGACCGGGATCACCATAATAAAAACCGGTACTGTACGGACGATGACTGATCATTTCCATTTCACGGATCCAGCATGATGCAGGTTTTTTTCCATCTTTCACACTGTCCAGGGCATGACGATAGGCATTGGTCACTGCTGCGGCATAGTAAGCGGATTTCATTCGTCCCTCGATCTTGAAACTGGTTATACCCGCGTCTATCAGGTCATCCAGGTGTTCAATCATGCACATATCATGTGAATTCATGATATGTGTTCCGCCGTCTTCTGTGATCTCAAAATATTCTCCGGGCCTCTGTTCCTCCACAAGATGGTATTTCCATCGGCAAGGCTGTGCACAGGCTCCACGGTTGGCATCCCGTCCAGTAAGATAATTGGACAAAAGACAACGACCCGAGAAAGAAACGCACATAGCTCCATGCACAAATGCCTCTATTTCCAGATCATCAGGAACATTTCTTCGGATCTTGCGGATCTCTTCCATAGAAGTTTCCCGGGCAAGGACAACACGTTTTGCCCCCATATCATAAAGGACTTTGGCGGTTTCACTGTTTAGGACGCCAAGCTGAGTACTGACATGAAGATCCACATCCGGAGCATATTTTTTTGCAAGAGCCATAACACCAAGATCGGCAACGATCAGTGCATCCACTCCGCATTCCTGGAGAAAGGACAGATAAGACGGAAGTCCCGTCACTTCCCCTTCATGTGGAATGGTATTAACTGTCACATGAACATCCGCATGTTTGTCATGTGCCATTTTAACTGCTTTCGGAAGCTCTTCGGAGTCGAAGTTCCCTGCAGCTGCGCGCATGCCGAACTTCTCTCCTGCCAAATAGACAGCATCTGCTCCATAATGCAGAACCATTTCCAAACGCTCCATGTTTCCTGCGGGAGCAAGTAATTCCAGTTGATGAGACATAGAAACTCACTTTCTGTCATCGCGTGAAAAAGCCGGGGGGCTCCCCGGCTCTTTCTGTTGTTTTAAATCAATACTGCTGTGTTGCAACAAATGCATTGAATTCGCTTGCTGTAGTGAAGAAGCGATGTGTACCGGTCTCGGTATCCAATGCGTAGAAATAGTAATCGGTATCCGACGGATTGAGAGCCGCACGAATGGACGCCATACCGGGATTACAGATTGCCGTCGGAGGTAATCCGGTCTTAAGACGTGTATTGTACGGGCTGTCGGAATCCAGCATGTCCTGAGTCGGTGCACCTTCGTGATCCTGATACAGATACAGGATCGAAGAGTCGATCTGAAGCGGCATGCCGGCATTGATACGGTTGTAGATGACCGATGCTATAATGGCACGTTCATTATCATTTGCCGCTTCTTTTTCAATCATAGAAGCAACTTTAATGATTCCAGCCAGAGCATAACCGCTCTCATCCGCTTTCTGAAGGATCTCAGCCGTCATACGTTCACGGAAATTGGAAAGGAATACATCCACTGCACTGGCAGGTTCCATTCCGGTATAGAACTGGTAGGTATCCGGGAAAAGATAGCCTTCCAAACGGGTTGGATCGCCCTTCTTGTTGGGATCCACAAAATCATACTGGAAATCAACGTTCGCCGCTGCATCCATAAGGGAATCGTAATCGCAGACATCATTTTCTTCCAGCGTCTTAAATATCTGAGCCATGGTGTAGCCTTCCGGAATCGTTACTTCCGTTGTGAGCATGGCATTGGAACCGGTCTGCATCTTTTTAACGATGGCGCGGTAGTCGTATGTTGTCTTCATCTCATAAGAACCGGGATCCAGTTTGGTAGCTGCATGGGAAAAACTGCAGAACAGTTTAAACAGTCCCTTGTACTCAATGATCCCCTCGTTTTTCAGTTCTTTGGCAACATAATTGATGTCGCATTTGGAAACGGTGTTTCCTTCTTCATCCTTGGTCTCCTCAAAGATATCCGTCGGAAGAGTAACTACCGCAGTGGTATCATCCTTATTCAGAGCCAGGACATCCGAGGCTGCCATCCATGTCAGACAGGCAATGATCACGCTGATGCTGACAACAAAAAGAAAATACATGATGCCGCCCATACAGCCGGTGCGTCCCTGACGGTTCTGCCGGATGGGACGATAGTCCCGTTCAGAATCTTCCTGATAATCTGTGAAGTCCTGATCCACTTGTTCCGAAACGTTATTCTTCTCTTCTTTTTTGGAAAAAGAATGGAACGTAAACTTCTCTTCTGCCATACTGTTCTCCTAATTAAATGATTTCTCGGACAATACGATAGATGTCCTCATGGATCTCCTGGATTGTCCTTTCCCGTCCATCGGTATCTCTGCACGGGATTCTGGTCCATCCGAAATGCTCACAGGCGATCTGCGCGGTCTCAAGACAGCGTTTTAAGTAATCGATATCCTTCTCATGAATATCGGCATTGGTATTTGTCTGCGCCTCACGTTTTCTCATGCGGGACAGAGAAATTTCGATGTCCACGTCCAGATAAAGCACGAGATCCGGTTTCGGCAGCTTCATTTTATCAAATTCAAGGTCATAGAGCCAGTCGAAATACTCGGACAGCTCATTTTTATCCATCTTAGCGCCCTGATGAACTGCATTGGAAGTGGTATACCGGTCAGCCATGATCAGCGCACCCTGTTCATAAAGTGCTCCCCAATCACTTTTGTAGGAGGCAAATCGGTCAACCGAAAAAAATGTAGAAGCAGTATACGCATTCACATCATCCGGCTTTGAGCCGAACTCTCCGTTCAGATACATACGGATCAGAGCGGAGCTGTCCTGATCATATCGGGGAAAAACGATACTGTGGTAATCCACACCGTTCTTCGCAAGCCTTTCACATAGCAGTTTATAATTGGTGCTCTTACCGCTGCCATCAATACCTTCCAGTACAATCAGCTTTCCTCTATTCATCCTTTGATCCTTTCAGGCGCCGGCCGGCAGACTTGAACAAAACCTTTGGAAGTTTTGCCATTCTGCGGAAACGAGACGGTTCCTTGTACAGACGATAGAGCCATTCGAGACCTGCTTTCTGGAATGCATCCGGAGCACGTTCCACCTCGCCGGAGAACACATCCAGACAGCCGCCGAGGCCTGCCATGATCCCAACATCCAGTCGGGATGTATTCTCATGCATAAAGATCTCCTGTTTCGGAAATCCGAGACAGACAAACAGAAAATCCGGTTTTACCGCGTTGATCTCCTCAATTACGGGATCTTCCTCTTTGAAATACCCGTCATGAGTACCGACAACACGAAGACCGGGAAACATTTCCTTCATGTTTTCTCCGGCTTTTTCCGCGACACCGGGCTTGGCACCAAGGAGAAAAACACTGCCGTTTCTCTTTGCCAGCTCTTCAAGCATACGAGTGGCAAAATCGATTCCGGTCACTCTGCCTTCCAGAGGTGTGCCAAGAATCTTGGCACTGTAGATCACCCCGATCCCGTCCGGAAGGACAAGGCTGGCTGCACCGAGCGCATACTGAAGATCTTTATTATGTTCCGCTTCCAGAACTATCTCCGGATTTGGTGTGACAACATAGGACGCATTGTGCTGTTCCACCAGGGCAAGTCCCTGCTGTACGGCCTTTTCCAGTGAAGTGCTGTCAAACTTCACACCAAGAACGTCTATTCTCTGAGTACTCAAATCTGCCCAAAGACCTCCCCGATTTTTTCATGAATCACCAGATTGGCATACTGGTCATACGGTGTTTCCGAAAGATTCACCAGCACCAGTTTATTTCCGTTATAATAGTTGATCAAACCCGCAGCCGGGTACACATTCAGCGAAGTTCCTCCGATGATCAGTATATCTGCATCCCGGATATACTGTATGGCACTGGTCATGATCCCATCATTCAACGGTTCCTCATACAGGACGATATCCGGCCGGATCACACCGCCGCAGGAACACTTGGGCACATCCGTTCCGTAGTTCATCATGTCTGCGGGATACTTTCTTCCACAGCGGGAACAGTAAGCACGAAGAATGCTGCCATGAAGTTCGAGCACGTTCTTGCTGCCGGCGGCCTGATGAAGTCCGTCGATATTCTGTGTAATCACAGCGCGAAGTTTTCCCTCTTCCTCCAATTCAGCCAAACGAATGTGAGCCCGGTTCGGCTGGACCCCTTCGATTACAAGCTTTTCCCGATGAAACCGGTAATACTCATCCGGATAACGGTTAAAGAAGGAATGACTGAGGATTGTCTCAGGCGGATAGTCCCACTTCTGGTTATAAAGGCCGTCTACACTGCGAAAGTCCGGAATCCCGCTTTCTGTGGATACACCGGCACCACCAAAGAAAACGATATTATCACTTTCCTGGACCCATTCTTTCAACTTTTGGATATTTTCATTCATGATCATCCCTCCAAAAACTGCTAAATATTATACTTCAATCCGCATATTATGACAAGCACTGACCTCGAAAGGATGTAATTCCGTATGTGTCAAGTAAACGTTGGCACGTTTTTCTGATGGAAATCTCCCACCGTAATGTTTTCAGTTAATTAAGTTCAAAATTGATGTGTTTTTTGATGAGCGTATGGCAACCTTAGCAGGCGTGATC
>Ga0326514_10000111_pt1 | contig 48756 bp, 25 predicted proteins | sample 3_2548_0518_D_FD_203653 | JGI IMG/M metagenome (GOLD analysis project Ga0326514, IMG submission 203653) | Bovine rumen microbial communities from UC Davis, California, United States - 3_2548_0518 | ecosystem: Host-associated > Mammals > Digestive system > Stomach > Rumen | place: USA... | reverse complement strand
GGCAGCCTCTTCAGGGTGGGGCAATGCAGGCATGTCATTCGTTCATGGCGTCGATGCCATCTACGGCAATGTGGCTGGCATCTCCTCTTGCAACAGACTTGATCTGAACTTTACGCACACCAGTTGGTTGGTGGGTGTGGGCAACGACACCCGCATCGCCTCCTTCGGTTTCTTGGCCCGCGTGGGCGAGTCAAGCGTTCTGGGTCTCTCGTTCATGTCGTTCTCCATCGGCTCGATTCCGATCACTACCCCGCAGAACCCTGACCCAGGTACACTCGGCACTTACAAGCCCAATCTGATGAACATCAACGTGTCGTTCGCCAAGTCGTTCTCCAACAGCATCAGCGGCGGCTTCAACTTGAAGATCATCAGCGAGTCCATCAAGGACATGAGCGGCGTTGGTGTTGCAATCGATGCTGGTATCCAGTATGTCACCGGTCCTTATGACAATGTCCACTTCGGCGTTACGCTGAAAAACATCGGACCCACCATGAAGTTCTCGGGTGACGGTATCTCGTTGAGAGTGTTCATGGACCAGAACAGCAACCAGCAGTTCACCATGGTGCAGCGTGTCGACGACTTCGAATTGCCCACCCAGTTGAGCATCGCAGCCGCCTACGACTTCCTCTTTGCCGAAACCAACAGAATCACTGTGGCTGGCAACTTCAACTCCAACTCCTTCACCAAGGACCAATTCACCCTTGGCTTGGAATATGGTTGGAGAGAGATCCTTATGATTCGTGCCGGTTATACCTATGAAAATGGTATCTGGTCGAAGGAAGGCTACAAGAACGGTTTCCTTAACGACGACGATTGCATGAACATCAACAGAGGCCTCAGCGCTGGTGTGTCCATCAAAGTGCCGCTGTCGAAGAAGGAAGACGGCTTGAAGTTGGCTGTGGATTATTCGTACAGAGATACCTATATCTACAACGGCACCCACAGCGTCGGCGCAAGAATTATTTTCTAAATCTGGTTCAGATAAAGAAATAATTCGTATCTTTGCAGTCGCAAACAAAAGAAGACCCTTATTTCGGTAAGGGTCTCTTTTTTGCAACTTGCTTTGAAACAAAACAAATAATCTTACTATGTCAGAAATCAAATACTTTACCCCAGAGGGGTTGCAGAAACTGAAAGACGAGTTGGACGACCTCATTTTGCGTGAGCGTCCGCGCATCGTCCAAGCCATTCAAGAGGCTCGCGACAAAGGCGACCTTTCGGAAAACGCCGAATACGACGCCGCCAAGGAAGCCCAAGGCCTGCTCGAAGCCAAGATTGCCGAGTTGCAGGACCTGATTTTCAACGCCCGCATCCTCGACGAGTCGAAGATGGACAACTCGAAAGTGTTGCTCTATTCGACCGTCAAGATCAAGAACGTGAAGTCAGGCATGATGATGACCTACGCCATCGTTCCCGAAAAGGAAGCCAACTTCAAGGAAGGCAAACTTTCCATCAATTCGCCCATCGGCCAAGGCTTGTTGGGCAAGCAAGTGGGCGATGTGGCCGAGATACAGGTGCCAGCCGGCAAGGTTCAGTTTGAAGTTGTTGAAATAACCCGATAAAACCCAACGCTATGGCTACCATTTTTTCAAGAATCGTGAAGGGTGAAATTCCCTGCTACAAGATTGCCGAAGACGAGCGTTTCTTTGCATTCATGGACATCAACCCAGTGCAGAAAGGCCACACTTTGGTGATTCCCAAGCGCGAGGACGACTATATCTTCAACCTCGCCGACGACGAAATCGGAGCGATGATGGTCTTTGCCAAGAAAGTGGCCAAAGCCATCGAGAAGGCCGTGCCTTGCAAACGCATTGGCGTGGCCGTCATCGGATTGGAAGTGCCTCATGCGCATATCCACCTCATCCCCATCACGCAAGAGGGCGACATGGACTTCAAGAAGGAACATGTCAAGCTAACCGAGGAGGAATTCAAGGAGGTGCAAAAGCGCATCGTTGAGAATCTCTAACAAAAAGCCGTTGAAAAACGGCTTTTTTTGTTACTTTTGCCGAAAATTACTTTCAATATGAGGAAGCATATCTTATTAATATGGGCCATTTGCGCGGCGGCAGGCCTTTTTGCGCAAGACTTCAACCTGCCTTGCGGCAACATCAACTACAAGCCCGAGGTGCAGACCGTTTTGCTCTATGCCGACGACAACCAACTGAACGACCCGATTGTGCCTTTGTCGGACATGTTGGGCCGGCTGACGCTCACTTTCGACATTATCGACGGCCAAGGCGAAGTGCTCAATTATACTTTCATCCATTGCAGTTACGACTGGCAACCAACCGATATCCAACGGATGCAGTACGCTTCGGGCTTCGATTCCGACCGTTTGGACGACTATGCTTTCTCGCGCAACACATTGATTGACTATGCCAACTATCATCTTAGGTTTCCAAAGGAGGACATGATGCCGCTCGTTTCGGGCAATTATCTCCTCATCGTTTACGGCGACGACTTGAACGACCTCTATTTCACACGCCGTTTCATGGTGGTTGATGAGAAAGTGCAAATTGGGGCCACGGTGCCGCGTTATCCCGACGACCTTGCGCTGACCAACACGCACCAACAGCTTAATGTGACCGTGAACATGAACAGTTTCATCATGAACAACACCCAGCAATTCAGCCACTTGACCATTCGTCAGAATGGCCGCTGGGACAATGCCGCTGTGGGCTTGCAGGCCACTTACATCTATCCCGATTACCTGACTTTTGAACACCATCCGCAAACCGTTTTCGAGGGCACGAACCAATATCTGCGCTTCAATACCAGCAATTTCTATTTCCAGTCGGAGAATTTGGCGCATATCCGCCAGACCGACGAATCCTTTGAGATTGATATTGCCACGTGTGAGTCGCGGGCGCGGAAAGCCTACGCAACATACGAAGACATCCACGGCGAGAAGTTCGTTTACGTTGAGGACGAAGACCTTGACAACGCCACCGAAGCCGACTACTGCCGCGTGAATTTCTTCTACAAGAGTGAAGTTCCATTGACGCACGAGGACATGTACATCATGGGTGCGCTCAACGATTGGCGCTTCGATGAGAGCAACAAAATGACTTACGACTACAAGTTGCATGGCTACACCTGCTCGATGGTGCTGAAACAGGGTTATTACAATTTTATGTTCGTCACCCTCGACCGCAGCACATACGAAATCAAGACCGACCAGACCGCTGGCAACCATTGGGAAACCAACAACATCTACAAGTTGTATTTCTATTTTTACAATGTCGTCAAGGGTTATGACGAGTTGATTGGTTATGCCACGGTGAATTCACATTAAGTTTCACGCTGATTGTTTTTGTTATGGATTGTCTCACGCAGAACTCGCAGAACTCGCAGAACCTGACGGCTGCATATTTTGTGTCGCATTGCGATTCATACAATTCAGCGTATTCTGCGTGCAAAAAATAGTCTTCCCATGAGCGACTCCCGAATCACACTTTTTGCTGAAATCCTGCTGCCGATTCCGGTGCCGGGCACTTTCACCTATCGTGTGCCGTTTGCGCTGAACGACCAAGTGCGCGTGGGTCAAAGGGCGGTGGTACAGTTCGGCAAGACCAAAATCATGTCGGGACTGATTGTCACGCTGACGGAAAAAGTGCCGTCTGTTGAGGTGAAATTCCTCATGGATTTGCTTGACGACCAGCCGATTGTGAACGAAAAACAGTTGAAGTTTTGGGACTGGGTGAAGACTTATTATATGTGTCATCTCGGCGAAGTGATGCAAGCCGCGTTGCCTTCCGCTTTGAAGTTGAGCAGCGAGACAACGGTCGCCCTTTCACCCGATTATGTCCTTGATTCCGTGACGCTTAACGATTTCGAGTACATGATAGTGGAAGCCCTGCAAATCAAGCCGAAAATCGCCATTAGCGAGGTCAGCAAAATCATCGGTTTCAAGAAGGTGATGCCGTTGATTCATTCGATGATGGAGAAGGGCATTTTGGTGATGGAGGAGGAACTGAATGAGAAGTATAAGGCTAAATATGAGCGTTTTGTGCGACTTTCAGGCGAATATCGCGACGAGGCGAAAGTCCATGAATTAATGGATAATTTGACCAAAAAAGCCTATAAGCAACTTGAGGTTTTGCTTTCTTTCATTTCCCTCGGCGGCGATGCTGACAACGACATCATGGCCAAGGCTTTGCTGCAAAAGGCCAACGCCAACTCCACGATTCTGAAAAACATGGCCGAAAAGGGCATTTTCGAGGTGTATGAGCGCAAAGTCAGTCGACTGAAGGAATTCAAGGAACAGACTTCCGTCGATTCAATTCATCTTACTGAGGCTCAGCAAAAAGCATACGAGGAAATCAAGGAAGGATTTGGAGAAAACAAGCCCGTTTTGCTCCACGGCGTGACTTCGAGCGGCAAGACGGAAATCTATATCAAGCTCATCAAAGAAGCGATTGACAGAGGCAAACAGGTTTTGTATCTCTTGCCCGAAATTGCACTTACTGCGCAGATTATCAATCGCTTGAAGGAATATTTTGGAGACAGGTTAGGTGTTTATCATTCGCGATATGGCACCAACGAGAGGGTAGAGGTTTGGGAACAAGTGCGCGACTTTGGTCAAACCCAATCATCGAAGCATCAAATCATTATCGGTTCGCGCTCGGCCATCTTTTTGCCTTATTCCGACATTGGGCTTATCATCGTTGACGAGGAACACGACAGCAGTTTCAAGCAAATCGACCCTGCGCCGCGCTACAATGCCCGCGATGCCGCCATTGTGTTGGCCGCCATGCACAAGGCAAATGTCGTACTCGGCTCGGCCACACCATCTTACGAGAGTTATTACAACGCCTTGAACTATCGTTATCATCTCGTGGAAATCACGGAGCGTTTCGGAGGCGTTCAAATGCCCGAAATCATATTGAGCGACATGCGCGTCGAGCGGCGGCGCAAGACCATGAAGGCCGACTTTGGCAGCACGTTATTGGACGCGATGAAAGAGACCTTGGACGAGCACAACCAGACCATCTTGTTCCAAAACCGGCGCGGTTTTTCGCTCCGTTTGGAGTGCGACGACTGCCACTATGTGCCGCAGTGCATCAATTGCGATGTGAGCCTTATTTACCACAAGAGCCAGAATGTGTTGCGGTGCCATTATTGCGGCTACACGGCCTCCGTCCCGACCGAATGTCCCGTTTGCCACAGCACTAATATCCGGATGCACGGCTTTGGCACTGAGAAGATTGAGGAGGATTTGGCTCTCGTTATGCCTGAAGCCAAAGTCGCCCGCCTCGACTTGGACACGACGCGCTCGAAAAACGACTACCAAAGCATTTTGGAATCCTTCCAAGACCATGAAACCAACATCCTCGTTGGCACGCAGATGGTCACGAAAGGTTTGGATTTCGACTCGGTGAAGGTGGTGGGCATCCTCAATGCCGACAACATGCTCTCTTTCCCCGACTTCCGCGCCCACGAGCGCAGTTTTCAGCTGATGGCGCAAGTGGCGGGTAGGGCAGGGCGCAAAGGCAAGCAGGGCAAGGTCATCATCCAGACTTACGAGCCGGCGCATCCTGTTCTCCAAGATGTGTTGCGCAACGATTTCCGTGGGCTTTACGAAAAACAGATGGTCATTCGGCGGCAGTTTGGCTATCCGCCTTTTTATCGTCTCATCCTTATCCGCTTGAAACACAAGGATTACCAAAAACTCAATCCCGCAGCGGCGGAGTTGGCCACTATGCTTCGGCCTATCTTCAAACAAGATTTGCTTGGCCCGGAATATCCTGTTGTTTCAAGGGTCAAGAATCTGTATATCAAGCAGATGATGGTAAAGTTCCGCCGCGACTTTAATACACAAAAGGTAAAAGAGTTGATAGCGCAGCAAATCCATCTTTTCCAGCAAAACTCTGATTATAAGGCCGTTCAAGTGCAGATTGATGTGGACCCGATGTGATAAAACCTCTATAATCAGCCATAACTCAAATTTTTTCCGACTTATGGCTGATTATAACATGTTTTTGGGGCGTTGGACTTGAAAAATAATCCGTTTTGGCGAAGAAATCGGGTGCTTGTGCCAAAAATGACTATTTTTGCACCCTTTTAACGAGCAAAAATTCCATTCAATGAAAAAACAACTCCTTCTATTACTGACACTTGTATGCTGTTTTCACTATTCCCTCGCTTCCATTACCGTAAAAGGTCGCGTGTTCGACAAAGCGACGGGCCTGCCGATGGAATATGCCACGGTGCGTGCCTGCACCTTGCCCGACACCACCTTCATCGCGGGCTGCATCACCGAGCCTACGGGCAACTTCTCCATGCAGTTGGAGAAAGGCCGTTATGTGCTTGAAATTCAATATATGGGCTTCGTTCCCGTGTATAAGAATGTCACCCTCGACGGCTCGAAAAACCCATTCGATGTGGGCAAAATCAACCTCTCGCCTGACCATCAAATGCTCGGTGAAGTGGACGTGGTGGCCGAACAAAGCACCTACGAAATGACCCTCGACAAGCGTGTCTTCAACGTGGGCAAGGACGTGAGCAACACTGCCGGCAACGCTATTGAGGTGTTGGAGAACATTCCCGCCGTGTCGGTTGATGTGGAGGGCAATGTCAGTCTGCGCGGCGATGACGGCGTGCGCATCCTCATTGATGGAAAAGAGTCGGGGCTTTCGGGCATGAGCACTCAGGACGCGCTGCGTACCCTGCAAGGCGACATGATTGAGCGTATCGAGGTCATCACCAATCCTTCAGTGCGTTATGATGCTGAAGGCTCGGCGGGCATCATTAATATCATATTGAAAAAGGACAAGCGGCAAGGCTTCAACGGCGCGGTCAACATCCGTGGCGGCTATCCGTGGATGTACGGCGCGAGCCTCACGGCCAACTACCGCCTGAAACGCTGGAACCTCTTTGCGAGTTACGGCTTCAACAACCGCTCGAACATCGGCGGCGGCGTGAACCTGACCAAACGCTACAGCGACATCATTGAAGGCGATACGATTTTTACCCAACTCACCGACCAAACCACCGAGCGCCGTATGCGCCGCAGAGGGCACAATGTGCGCGTGGGTGCCGACTACTATATCACTGACCGTGACATCATTAGCGCGGCTTTCGTCTATCGCAATGGCCGGTTGGAAACCCATCCCGTGGTGAAATATTATGACGAATATCCGCAATGGGGCACTTCGTCATACGACGAGCGTGCCGAAGATTACGAGGAAATCACGCCCATGTATGAGGTGACGATGGACTACGACAAGAAATTTGAGCGCGAAGGCCGTAGTCTGAAAGCCAATGTGCGCTTTTTCACTAATTCGGAGGATGCCCATTCCGACATCACGGAGAAGGTCTATCCCAATCAGGAAATGCAGCAATTAATAAAGGAAGTCTACCAAAAGACGGGCAACGACCAGCGTATGCGCAACTTGCAGGCGAGCTTGGACTATGTGCATCCTTTCGCGACCAAGGCGCAGTGGGAAATCGGCGGAAAATACACCAACCGCAACATCAACAGCCTATCGGAAGTGACTGAAAGAGACAGCCTTGGCGTGTATCGTCCTTTGCCCGACTACTGCTACGACTACGAATACAAGGAGCAAGTGGCGGCACTTTATACCAGCCTCGGCAACGACTGGGGCCGCTGGTCGGGACAGGTGGGCGTGCGTGCCGAAATGACGAATATCTTCACGAACCTGAAAGGCTACGCCCACGACGGCACCGACTCCATCAACGGCGGCAAGCCTTACATCGATTTCTTCCCGAGTGCGCACCTGAACTATTCGGTGAACGAAAACAACCAGTTCCAAGTGAGCTACACGCGCCGTATCCGTCGTCCGGGTTTCTGGCAGATGAGCCCGTTCCGCTCCTACAACGACAACCGCAACATCCGCATGGGCAACCCCGCCCTGAAGCCGACCTACATGGACAGTTACGAACTCGGCTACATCCACTTCTGGGACAAGGCGAGCTTCAACTTCACGGCCTATTACCGCCACGGTAACAACACGATACGCAGTTATACCTACATGGCCGACAGCGTGTTCTACAGTATGCCCGTCAACTTCGGCAAGGCCGACGACTTCGGCGTGGAGTTGGTTGCGCAAGGCCAAATGACCAAGTGGTGGAACCTGAACGGCAACGTGAATTTCTTCCGCTCCTATTCCAACGGCACCATTAATGGCAAGGAATATCCCACTGAGTCGTGGATGCTGTTTGGGCGTGCCGTGTCGAAGTTCAAAATCAAGAATTGGTTTGATTTCCAACTGACGGCGCATGTGATGGGTCCGCACAAGGAGCCGCTCGGTATGCGCAAGGGCAACTGGTGGATGGACCTCGCGGTGAGCAAGGAAGTTTTTCATGGCAACGGCACCATCACCTTCAACGTGCGCGACCTGTTCAACTCGCGCAGTTGGGGTGGCGAGTCGTGGGGTGACGGCTTCTGGCAGTACAACACCAGCACATGGAACCGCCGCTCGTTTTCCATTAATTTCAACTACCGCATCAACCAGCAGAACATGAGGCGCAACCGTCCCGGCGGCGACGACGACGAAGGCGGCGGCGAGGAGCAGCAGCAAGGCGAGGAGATGGATTAATCCTTTGACTGCTAATATTTTACAAAGCCATCCATGTTTTGGAGTTTTTTTCTAACACCCCTTGCAGCCATTTCAATTTTTTTCGTATTTTTGCCCGCTAAATTGTAGACTAAAAACAACCGAAATATGAAGGTAAATAATTTAAATAATTCAACTATGAAACAACGCTACTCCTTAAAAAGCAACGCTGTGAAATTCAGACTATTGACTCTTACTTTACTCACCCTGCTGACCAGCGGAGGTATGAAGGCAATTGGGCAAACTGCTTTCACGCTCGATTACACAGATTCTGACGACAAGACGTATTATGTCACCTCGACAGACGTAGTGGCCGAATCTGCCAACAACACAGACGCCAGCGGCCCACTAGCCTACAAGTTCTATGTGAGCGAATCGGCCACTTCCCTCACCAACACCACGAAGTACGACCACTTCTATATGGTACATGTAAACAATGCCAGTGCAACGGTGACTTTCATCTTCCAAACCGACAAACCGGTTGGTTTCTCCAACGGACCGGGTACTAATAGTGATCACCGTAATGCCTTTAAAGTTACTAAAGGGACTTTGATACTGAAACTTGACAAAGACCACTATGATTCCGACATCACATTACGCCGCGTGGGAGACTTCACCGCCACCAATAATAATTGTTGTCCTTTCTTCCTTATCAATGTTGAAGGAGAGGCTTCCGATCAGAAGTTGATCATAGAGGGACTGGATCCTGAGCTAGATGACTTATTGTATCAAGTGAACAACGTGAAGCAAGACACGGCCACCTACCGTCCCAAGCGGCAGTTCGTCATCGACGGCGCAGCCAACATCTCCAGCGTGTCTATGACTACCGGAGACCCCACCTATACAGGAATAGCTACAAACAAGAAGCCCCTGTTCAGAGTTGAAACCGGCACCTTGCACCTCACCAACGTGACCATCCAAAACAGCATCAACTCCGCTTCTGATGCCACACATGGCGGAATTTTTTTGATGCTAAACGACAATGCTGATCAACGCGATAGGAATCTCGATGTAATACTGACCCATTGCTGGCTGCACAACTTAGTTAGCACAAACTTTAAGACTGGCTATCCGGGCATAGGTCTCCAGTGGCAGATGCGCAAGGCCCATGGCAGCGGCAGTGTTGTCCTCAAGCGCAGCAAGTTCACTTCCATATCGAACAATAGCGGCCAAGAGGCCGCCATCCGTTCCACTACGGGCTGCAAAGCATCCGTGACCATCGACAGTTGCAACATCAACAACAACTTCGGCGGCGGCATACGTTGGCAGGGACTGGTTGCCGATCCGATGCAAGTCAAAAACACCACCATCAAAGGAAACTATACCAAAAAAAGCGGTGGCGGCATCATGGCCAAGTCACCCCTCGTGCTGACTGCGTGCAAAATCCTGAACAACACAGCCTACAAGCACGGCGGCGGCATCAACTACATGTGTTATGACGAGACAGGCATGACTGAAGATGAAGCAGGCAAGATCTATCCCAACAATCTCGAACTTACCATGGACGCGGCCACCATCATCGACGGCAACAAGACCGAAACCGGCAACGGCGGCGGCATCATGGTTTGGGGAAGACTTATCAATTTAACTAGAACTGGTCAAATGGGCTATGTGTACCATGAATACGACCAAAACGGCAATGTCGTTGGCCCCTACCAGATGAAGGTGAACCTAAACGGTGCCACCATTCAGAACAACACGGCGCACAACAATGGCGGCGGCATATTCATCTATAGAGAAGCAGGCACAGGAACAGATCCGGTCTCAGGAGAAGGGGTTAGAGACGCGAGCTGCTACCTGATCGACTGCAAATTGAGCTACGGCAACATCAAGGGCAACAAGGCACTCAACGGCAGTGGCGGCGGCGTGTGCATCAACCAAACGGGAACACCAAACCTAGACCATGTTAATGACGACCATCCGGCGGAAAGCATCGTGCTTACCACAGGAGGCCTGGCCTACGACATGACCATCAATGAGAACGATGCCAAGCTTGACGGCGGCGGCATCTACCTCTATTCCATCAACGACGGCGACGGCTGGAACGAGCACCAGAAATTCGAGACCAAAGTGACACTGAAAGACAGGACGAAAATCCAGAGCAACACAGCCTATCTTTCACAGACACTCGACAACTCTGGATCCACTGACCACGGCGGCGGCGGCTTGTTTGTGCAGGAAGGCAATGTGACCATTGCAGGCACGGAGCCGGCGGGCGAGACCAACAATCCCCTCATCGAGGCCAACAAAACCAAATACAGCGGCGGGGGCATCTGCCTCATAAAAGGCAACATCTTCGCCGAATACAGCCGCGTCGTTTCCAACCAAGCTACCGATATCGAAATCAACAATCAATCCACCAATGATGCCATAGGTCGCGGCGGCGGCGTCTATCTCAAAGAAGGCGACATCACCCTCAGAAGCTCCAAAATCTACACCAACAGGGTCAATAAGTATGGCGGCGGCATCTACTGCTTAGGCACCATCAGCGCTTCCACGGTTGATCTCACCGACTCGGAGGTGAAAGGCAACATAGCGGATAATCATGGTGGCGGTATCTACCTGCATGAGGGCATCATCAACATCACCACCAGCACCATCGGCGGCACCAGCTATGCCGATGCCAACGTGGCTGGAGCCGCTATTAACGACTGCAAGGGCGGCGGCATCTACACCCAAACGGGCAACGTCAACATCCTCGGTTCCAAAATCAGCTACAACATCTCCAACCGCAGAGGCGGTGGCATCTACACCAAATCAGGCCCCGTCATCATCAAAAGCAGTGAGATTAGCTACAACCGGGCCGGCTACCGCAAAGTTAATGGGAATGTCGTCATTGGCAATGCTTATGGCACCGGCGGCGGCATCCACACCGACGGTGGCTTGGTCACCATCAACCCCAACGAGGACGAGGCAACACCTACTGAAATCAAATACAACAGAGCCAGACTGAACGGCGGCGGTATCTTCACAGGCACCGAAGGCACGGGGAGTACGGCTACCAAAGGCAAAGTGGCCGTTTACGGCAACCGCCAAGGCGAAGACGGACACCTAATTAATATAGAACACAACGTGGCTGAGAACGGCAGCGGCGGTGGCATCTTCTGCCTCGGCGATTCAGACGGTCAGCGCTATGTCTTGCTGCGCCGCGTCAACCTGAGCAATAATAAAGCCGGTAGCGGCACCGGCACTTCCAGCCAGCCTTCAGAAACCATTAGCGTCACCTCGCGCTGCGGCGGCGGCCTCTACCTGCAACAGGGCCTTATCGACATGAACCTCTGCACCGTCAATAATAACACCGCCAAACTGAACGGCGGCGGCGTCAACAACCACCAAGGCAACATTAATGTGCTGTCATGCTACATCCGCGAAAATGAGGCCGGCAAGGACAACTCAAGCGACGCAGGCAGCGGCGGTGGCATGTATACCCACTCGGGCACCATAGGCGTCAACTACTGGGGTACACCGGCCACGATCCAAAACGAAGCCAGACGCACCGAAATCACCGACAACACGGCCAAGCTGAACGGCGGTGGACTGAACACCCACAACGGCAAGATCCTCGTCCACGGCAACAGCGACGCCTCCAACCAACGCATCCTCATCAACAACAACACAGCCACCAAGGGCAGCGGCGGCGGCATCTTCTGCATGGGCCAACCTGCTTCGGGTAGTGGCCACACCAACTTCATCACTTTGCAGCATGTCGACATGAAGCTCAACAAGGCCTTATCGGGCAAGGACACATATACGGACACAGACAATAATGAAACCGTCAGAATGGGCTGCGGCGGCGCTGTTTATTTGCAACTCGGCAAACTCAAGGCCACCGATGTGGTCATGCAAAACAACTTAGCCAACAAGAACGGCGGCGCCATCAACAACCACGACGGCTTTGTCGACATCTTTGGTTGCGTCATCGGCGGCGAAGATTACTACGACGGCAGCACTCTCAACGGTCGCGGCAACAAGGCCAACAACAGCGGCGGCGGTATCTACACCAACAAAGGCGACATCGACGTGGAAGACTACATCGAGCATGGCCAAGGCTCGTCGAAACGCTACGAGTCGAAACTGAGCTATAACGAGGCCGTTGAGAACGGCGGTGCCCTCGACACGCACAGCGGCACCATCTGGGTGAACAAGAACCAGCGCGACGACCAAACCGAAATCACCTACAACAAGGCCAAGAAGGGCGGCGGCATCTATGCCAACGAAGGCACCATCTTCGTCAACAACACCCGCGTCGACAACAACATAGCCACCGAAAACGGCGGCGGTGTGAACAACCACGCGGGCGACATCACCTTCCGTGGCGGCACGCTCAACAACAACACGGCACAAAAAGGCCGTGGCGGCGGCGCCTTCACCTACGTTGGCGACATCAATATCCTCCCCTTCCCCTCCACCAAGACTTCGCCCACCCGCGACGACGGCACCAAGATATTCAACAACCTTGCCCAAATCAACGGCGGCGGCATCAACAACCACACGGGCCGCGTCGACATCCGACATGCCGCCCTGCGCAACAATACGGCCACCCTCGGCAACGGCGGCGGCATCTTCTGCGAAGGCCCCCACTCCAACTCCACAGGCTATACCATCCGTCTGCTCAATTCTGAACTGATGGAAAACAAGACACGCGGACAAGACGGCACACCCCAAGACCCGACTGGTCGCGGAGGCGGCATCTACCTGAAATACGGCTCCATCTATGCCCATAGCTCCGACATCATCGAAAACTTCGCCAATGTGAACGGCGGCGGCTTGGACAACCACGACGGCTCCATCCTCGTCTACGGTTGCAACATCATCGGCAACGAGGCCGTCACCGGCAGAGGCGGCGGCATCTACACCCAGACCGGCAACATCACCACCGGCCCCGCCTCATCAAAGGCCTCTGTCATCCATAGCAACATCGCCAAAATCAACGGCGGCGGCATCAACAACCACCAAGGCGACATCTTCCTCAACGGCGACCTCATTTTCAACAATGAGGCCGACAGTTGCGGCGGCGGCATTTACATCAAGAACGGCACCATCGAAATGTATGGCGGCAAGATTGCCAACAACACTGCAGGTGTCGATGGCGGCGGCGTGTGGAGCGGCGGCGGCACTTTCGCCATCCAGCAACGCGTGGGCAAACCCGTTGTCGAAATCATTGCTGTCGACACATTGAAAGTCGACCAGACCTACATCCACTACCATCTCATTGACAATGGTAACAACGAAGGCAATACTGTCAGCCACGGCGTCTACTGGACCGACGATGGGTGGGAAACCACCAATTCGGTAACCTTCAGTACACAACCTACTGGCTTTGAAAACAGCGAAACAAATTGTTTCAGGATCAAGCTTGGCACCCCCACAGCCCTCGATGCTTCAAAGACCTATGAGGTGGTGTCGTGGGCAAAGTACACCAAGAACAGTACTGATTATATTGGCCTGAGCGACACGACCACCTTCACCGTCTTTGGCACCCTGCCCGTGGTGATTTCTGGCACCACGGCCAACATCACCAAGAACAGCGCGGAAGGCAGCGGCAAACTGTTGTATTCCAACGGCGCCACCATCTGCGGCGTGTGCTACATCCAGAAAGACGGCAACCTGACCAGCCTTAGCGATTTGGAAGTGGGCAAAACGGGAGTCGAAAAGAAGGTAGATACCCTCTCAAGCGGCACCTTCCCGAACAATCATTTCTTCATCTACACCCTGACTCCGCTCGCCAACGGCAAGAAATACTTTGCCCGTGCCTATGCCAGCAATGACGGCGGTAGCACATACATTTATGGCGACACGGTGAGTTTCGTCACCCTGAAAGATACGCCTGAAATGACCGGCGAACTGTCGGTGACGGGCATGACCTTCAACAATGAAACAGGCAAATACGATGTCTCGTTCGAATACACGATGGCCAACACAGGCCTCACCGCCTACGGCTTTGGCATTTCGAGCGAAAGCAACACCCAACTGCTTCCTGGAAACATCGTTGGGGGCACAGCCGTGGCAGCCACAGAAACAGTGCCTGCTCATTTTGTCGGTACAAAGGTGGGGCTTGACCCGGGCACCGCTTATTATGTGAGAGCGTTCGCCTCCAAAGCACCTGAGGAAGGCGGCAATAATCCGGCTTTGGACCTCACCAACTACAGCCTCACCGAACCCTTGCAGTTCTTCACCCCCGATGCCAATGGCCTGCCTGTGGTAAGACTCCTCAGATTGTCGAACATCACGCAAAACTCGGTTACTTACACCGCCAAACTTATCGACCAAGGCAGTGGTGCGATTACCCGCTATGGCCTCTGCTACAGCACCACAAACATGCTGCCTACCGAGCATGGCACAGAATGCAATCATGATGAGCATAACGGGACTTTGGCCGTAGGCCAAGAGTTCACCTTTACCATAACTGGCCTTGACCTCAACCAGACCTATTACCTCCGCGCCTTTGCCACCAACAAGTCCTTGACACCCGAACCTGGAGACGAGGACTACGGCTACAGCAACGAGTTCAATTTCTCCACGCTGCCTGCAGAGATACCTTTCGTACTCATCACCACGGTGGATCCCATCGGCCAGACCACAGCCACCGTCAACTGCTCCGTAAACGACGGCGGAGGCGGCAACATCACCGACTGGGGCATCAAATACAGTGCTACCGACAACATCGTCGGTGCCATCGACATCAACAAGCCGGGCGGAGGAACCACCTTGTCGGGCAACACCTTCGCAGCGAACCTCCCCAAAACGGGTGAAACCGCTTTGACAAAGAACACCGACTACTACGTGTGGGCTTATGCCACCAACAGTGTGGGCACCCACACCACTTCGCACTGGACGAGGTTCCGCACCGCTTACGACATTCCTACCGTGACCAATGTGACCGTAAGCGAGATTGCCTACAACGCCAATGCAACAGCGGGCCAGCAAAACACGGCAAGGTTTGTAGCGACTGCTACGCCGACAGGCACGCCCACCACCAATATCAAGACCCGTGGCGTGTGCTGGAGCACCAACCAGGATCCCGTCCGCATGATGTCGGATTACACCGATTCCCAATTCATTGAAGTCACGGACAACAACGGCTGGAATGAAGCGCAAACTATCGACTACGCTGGCAGGATCCAAAAATACCCCAACACGAGGTATTATGTGAGGGCATACGCCAGTGTGAACACTCCCGATGCTGACAACACCCTTGCTGACATCATCTACAGCAACACGCAGACGATGTTCACCACCCTCCCCGCCATGCAAACTGATGGCGTCACCAACATCACCGACGTCAGTGCGACCTTGGGTGGCACCATCCTCAGCCGCGATGGCAACGGCTATCTCGACGGTGGCACTTACGGCATCTGCTGGGGCACATCGCCCAACCCCACCAAGGGCACTGGCAACTACGTTGAAGAAACGATTAGCGGAAGCCATGCCAACACCCGTCCTTACACCTTGAACGCCACAGGACTCACGCCAAACACGACCTATTATTACCGTGCTTACTACGACAGGGGTAGCGAAATCGCCTATGGCAAACAACCAGAAAATCCTTTCACGACCAAGGCATTCCACCTTATTGTGGATTGTTCGCCGGCAGTAGGCGGAACGGCAACCCCGACTTATGTCGCCATGAACGCTGGTGAAACCGTATCAGTGACAGCCACGAACAACCTGGGCTATTCCTTCGATAACTGGACCTTTACCGGTGGCGGCACCTCTGGTACAACTGGGCCAAGTATAAGTAGTTCCACAGCAACCACTACAACCTTTAAGATGGGCAGTCCCGGTGCTAACGCCTTCCTGACGGCCAACTTCTCACATACCGAATACACCATCACTGTTCAGGCCAGCCCGGCTGGAGGCGGCATTTTGACCGGCGGCGCTTCCAACTACCACTATGGCGATAATGCCACCCTCACGGCCACGGTCAACGAAGGCTACAGATTCGTCAACTGGACCTTGAACGGCGAGGAAGTTGACGACGAAACCTCCATTACGGTCACCGTGACGGGCGATGCCACATACGTGGCCAACTTTGAATACCTCGGAAGGGGTAGCGGTGCTTCGGCAGCCCCAGCCTCCTCGCGCCCCCGCGACATCTATCCCGCCCCGGCCCGCGAGCCTTGGAATTGGGAAACATTAGAAGTGGAGACGAGTGAGCCTACTCGCGAAGACGATCCAACTGTCCTGCCCAAGGTGATTACTGGCAACATCACCGTCATAAACGCCAGCTCTGCCACCTGCACAGGCACGGTTATCCCCGGCAGCAGCACAGTCACTGCCTACGGCATTTGTTGGGGCACTTCCATCGATCCTACCACCTCCGGCAATAAGACCGTAGTGACTGCCACCGGCACCACCCAATTCGAGATTGAGGCACAAACAATGATCGGGCTTTCAGGAAGCGTTCCCTATTACGTGAGGGCTTATGCCACCGATGAGAATGGCACAGTTTATGGCGCAAACAAGATTTTCCTCACCGACAACGATCCCGTCAATCTTCCCAGCATCGACCACAACATAGCCGAACGTGGCGGCGGTGTCTTCATGACCAACAGCGATACGGATCCAACCCGCCTCATCTTCGCGGGCGGCGCAGATGACGAATCCATAGGTAAAATCATCTACAACTACGCGAACGAGGCAGGCGGTGGCATCTACATCGACACCAACGCCTACATGCAGATGATGGGCCACTGCGAGGTGAACGCCAACTGGGTGCCCGAAGACAAATCTGGTGGTGGTATCTATTTGTCCGGACGACTTTATGTGGGCGATAAGAAGACGGATGGCGAAACCGTCCATTCCCTTATGGTCAACAAAAACTTCGCAACATCGGTTGCTGTTGCGAATATCTCGACCATTGAAGGCTACTACACAGGCACCTTCGACAAGAGCCTCCGCAACAATGTGTTCCTCGCACGGAACGAATATGACTTTGACCTCGCTGGGTTGTCGGAAAACGACGATATGTCTAATGTGATAACCCTGCTTTCCAACATCTCGGGTACTTATCCATTTGACGTAAACAATAATGGTACGATAGATGAAGGTGAGGAAGTCCCGTTTACCCAAATCGGCTTCAATGTGCAAAGGGGCTTCTGCCCTGTGATTGCCACCGCCAAAGCTTTCAGTGAGAACTACATGAACGAAGGCGATAGCGATGCCGATGGAGATTACTTCAATACATCCTCAGGCTCGGATCCTACATACGAGCCATGGCTTAAGGACCTCATGCCCGAAGGCTATGGTACAGCCTCTGCCGAACCTGGTGCCCTTACCGACAACGGCTCCATCTTTGAAGACAGCGAAACCTACATCGCCATCCACACCCAAGTCGACCTCAACCCTTTCCGTTCCAAGTACATCTACCTTTGGGGCAGTTGGACCAACCCCGCCGTGAGCGAAGACCCAGAAAGAAATACAGGGGAAGGTGGAGCTGACATGTCCATGAGAGGTTCAGGAAAGCATTACAAAATCAAAGAACCAGATATGGGCAATGCTGCACCTTCCAAAATACTTGAATGGGAAATCTACAGCGAGGAAGGCCTATCGTGGTTCTCGTCGTATGTGAACGGCTTGAATGCCTTCAGTACAGGTGATGTCGTATCTGGAACAACAAATGACACCATCCACCGTAAATATAATCAAAAATTCAACCCTTACGCCAAGGCCATACTGATGAATGACTTGGATATGACAAAGTATTTTTGGGTTCCCATCGGATCGGTCACGAAGTTTGTGGGAAATCCTAACCCGACAGCGTCGAACCCCAATCCAAATATCTACTCGGATGAAGACCAGCATTGCTATAAAGGCGTATTCGACGGCCAAGGCCACATAATCAAGGGCATCGACTGCCGCTTCCTTACAGGTGTTGTCAAGTTCGGTCTGTTCGGCGAACTGACCCAAGAGGCCGTAGTGAAGAACGTCTTCGTTGACGACGCGAATTACTTTACCGACAAGACAGATTTAGGCTATTATGTGGGCGGCGTGGCTGGCAAAGTTTCAGGCACGGCCACACTTAGTGCTTCGGAGGCCCGCTCGAAGATTAATGTCAAGAGGTCAAAGAAAGCAAATACATACGTTGGCGGCTTGGTAGGTCAGGCTGCTGGCTCTGCCGTGGTCCACTCCAGCATGGCCATGCCTGAGATTCATGGCTCGGCCAAATATGTCGGTGGCTTGGTGGGCGAGTTAGGTGTAACCAACAAACTTCTCAACAGCTTCAGCAACCCCATCTTCCCCGATGCGAGTTACATCGACACCTGCGGCACAACGCCAGAATACACATTCATGGGCGGTCTTGTGGGCGTGAACAACGGCGCGGTGGAGAACTGCTACAGCCGTTTGCAAGGCAATGAGCCTAAGGGCGGATATGGAACATATAACGACAAGAGTATCTTCGGCTGGTTTGCTGGAACTAACGGTGCAACCATCAGGTATTGCTATGGCGCGAAAGAACAGATGACCAATCCAACACCCAGCACGGAAAACGGTGGCGGCGTCTACCTCAGGGGTGGCAACGACCCAATAGGCCACGGCCAATATACGGGAACAGAGCTCGTCAACGGCAAGTACGGCTTCAAGCACCGCGACCAAGCCGTTGAAGCGACCAACAGTTATGTCAACAACGACACTTTGATAGGCGGTTTGCAACGCGCACTCAACGCATGGGTGAAAGACGCGACAAACAACGGCTGGAATGCCACCACTAATACCAACTCGCGCGGCTACGCCGTTTGGAGCCGCACCATGGCCAGCACCATCAACGACGACCTGCCCGTTCCGATGCTCAGCGACTTCAACAGCGTGGGTTCGCAAGACCATGTCTATATGCACTACAAGCACGACGTGAACGACATGCTTGAAACCTACACAACACTAAGTCAAGAAGATTACCTCACTCCTGCCATTTACCTCTATGACACCATCATGGACGGTTCTGATACTGTCAGCATCAGCAAGACCAACATCGGCACAACGCACCCCAACGTGATGTTCGCCATCAACGAGAAGGTGGGTATCCTGCAAGATGCGAACCTCCGTGCCCGCGTGGGAGTGACTTTCGACAACAGCGACGGCACCACCGCCAACGGCGGTGCGCCTTACGACTGGCACATGTTCAGCTCCGCGTTGCAAAGCGCGCCGATGGGGTTGAAGTATTACGACGATAATGTATCTTACGCCATCCAAAAAGAGTATTCAAGGTATAAGGCTAATGGCATTTCTGAAGGCGAATACCATGAAAGACGTTTCATGGATCCTCCGAGAACCAGCTGGAGCACCGAACACATCGGCTACTTCCCCACCAATACGCCATACGGTTCATCGTTTTACAGCGGACAAGCAGAATGCGGACCCGACAATGCTACCGGCAGCTTCGACTTCTACTGCTTCTACGAGCAAGAACGCCACTGGATCAACTTCAAGCGCAAAGGTGTGGAAGGGTTCTACGACCACTGGTATCAGGACTCCAAAAAAATCAGCGAAACCGCCGACCCCATGCACTACAACATAGAGTACCCGAACGAAACCAACATGGTTGTGGGCAAGGGCTACATGATGGGTGTTTCGCAGGCCAGCATGCTCATGACGGACGGCACGCTGAACAACGGCGATGGCATCACCACACCGGTGACCAACTATTATTACTCGCACAACCCATCAATCTATGCTGAAGAGTTGCGCGGCACCAACCTCGTCGGCAACCCCTACCAGAGCTATTTGGACTTTAATGCGTTCATCAAAGCAAATTCCAACGTCATCTCAGGCTCCTCTTACTACGTCTTCGATGCCGACGCTGGAAACTATCTGTGCTATCCCGCAACATCCTCGACCAATCCCATCAATGCATCGCAATACATCAATCCTCACCAAGGCTTCATGGTGATGGTGAAGGGTAGCGCTGACAATAATGTTACCACTTCCCTGACATTCAACAACAATATGCGTAAGGTTGCTGGCGACGACAACTCATCGTTCCGCAGCGACAGGCTCAATTATCCTTTGGTGAACCTGCTGTGCTACGACTCGGAAGGCAAGCGCGATGCCACCACAGTGGAAATCAACCGTCCCGATGTGGGCGGCGCCCTTAAGATGAAGAAGCTCATTTCGGGCAAGATGCTTCTCTATGCCCGCCAGGACAACAAAGACTACCAGACCGCGTTTACGCCTGTGGGCACCACTTCCGTACCGGTGCGCTTCGAGGCTTTCGAGGACGGCGTGTACACCATGAATTGGCAAACCTTCCACGGCGACTTCAGCTACCTGCACCTCATCGACAACATGACGGGTGCCGATGTTGACATGTTACGTTCAACGGAATATCGCTTTGAGGCTTCCACTTCCGACTATCTCTCACGCTTCAAGTTGGTGTTTGAGGCCACTGGCCTTGAGGAGGAGGACGATAACGAGGACGACAATGGCTCATCAATCGTCAACTTCGCCTTCCGCATGGGCGATGAGCTTATCGTCAACGGCGAAGGCTACTTTGAGGTGTTCGACGTGCAAGGCCGCCGCCTTACGGCGAAACACCTTGCAGGTGCGCAAAGCAGCGTGAGCCTGCCCAATGTGGCCGCAGGCGTCTACCTGCTGAGGCTTACAGGCGACAAGCAAGTGAAAACACAGAAAATGGTCATCAGTTATTAATGAAAGGATAGAGAAAGATGAAAAAGAAATCCATCATCATAATCGCTGCCTTGCTGCTCTTGTTGGGCGGCAATGCCAAAGCTCAGATTTTCATCATGAATGATGAGGAGTATACCAACGAGCGCGTAAAAGGACAGGTCGGCGGAGGCTTGCCTATTGTGCCCATACAAGATGTCACTACCGACCAGTATGCTCCCTTGGGTGGCGGAACGCTCCTTCTCGGCTTGCTTGGCGGTGCCTACCTTCTCGGCCAACGCCGAAGGAAAGGTGACGAGTAAGCCGCTTCGGGCCTACTGAAACAGAACCGCCCCGCTTCGTCCTTTTGGATGAAGCGGGGCGGGGTGTTTTTTGGGGGGATTACTCCACCACTACGAGGTAATAGTTCTTCTTGCCTTTCTGCACGAGGATGTATTTTCCATCGATGAGGTCGTCGAGGGTCATCACCTTATCCAAAGTGACCTTTTCCTTGTTCACGCTCACGCCGTTGGCTTGGGTCATCTTGCGGGCCTCGTTCTTCGAGGGGAAAATCTGCGTGTTCACGGCCATGAAGTCGACTATCGGGATGCCGGCTTCAAGCTCGGTGCGGCTGAGGTGTTCTTGCGGAACGCCATCGAAAACATCGAGGAAAGTCTCTTCGTCTAATTTCTCCAAAGCATCCTTGGTGGCTTTGCCAAAGAGAATGTTGGACGCTTCGATGGCGGCATCCAAGGCTTCCTGCGAGTGTACCATCACGGTGACTTCTTGGGCCAAACGCTTTTGCAGCACACGCATTCCAGGGTCTTTCTTGTGCTCCTCAACGAGGGCATCAATGACATCCTTCTCCAATGAGGTGAAAATCTTGATGTAACGCTCCGCGTCCTCGTCGCTCACATTGAGCCAGAACTGGTAGAACTTGTATGGCGTGGTGCGTTTCGGGTCGAGCCAGATGTTGCCGCTCTCGGTCTTGCCGAACTTCTTGCCGTCGGCCTTGGTGATGAGCGGACAGGTGAGGGCGAAAGCCTCGTTCTCGAAGCCCAACGTTCTGCGAATCAGTTCCGTGCCCGTGGTGATGTTGCCCCATTGGTCGTTGCCGCCGAGTTGCAGCTTGCAGTTCTTGTGCTGGTAGAGCCAGAGGAAGTCGTAGCCTTGCAGCAGTTGGTAGGTGAATTCGGTGAAGCTCAGTCCGTCGCGGGCGGTGCCGTTGAGGCGTTGCTGCACGCTGTCCTTGGCCATCATGTAGTTGACGGTGATGTGCTTGCCCACCTCGCGGGCGAAGTCGAGGAAGGTGAAGTCCTTCATCCAGTCGTAGTTGTTCACCATTTCGGCGGCATTCGGCTCCTTTGATTCAAAATCAAGGAACTTGGCCACTTGCTTTTTGATGCACTCTTGGTTGTGGCGCAAGGTTTCTTCGTTGAGCAAGTTACGTTCTTGGCTCTTGCCCGAAGGATCGCCAATCATGCCTGTGGCACCGCCCACGAGGATGATGGGCTTGTGGCCGCAGCGTTGCAGGTGGCGGAGCATCATTATGCCGCATAAGTGACCGATATGCAGTGAGTCGGCGGTCGGGTCGGTGCCGAGGTAGGCCGTCACCATTTCTTTCTGGAGGAGTTCTTCTGTTCCTGGCATCATCTGTGCCAACATTCCGCGCCAGCGGAGTTCTTCAACAAAATTTTTCATTGTTAGATTGTATTTTGGGTGCAAAAATACGGCAAATTGGGGAATATTAGGAATGTTTGCCGAAAAAACAGGTTTCTTTTGTTGTTCATTGGCAAAGTTTTTATATTTTTGCCAAATTAGAAGTTTAACCTCTATTTTGTTATTATTTAATTTATATTTATGTATATCAGAAAGTTGCAAAACAGGCTTGTGGAACTATCGACTGTGTGGAGTGTGATTTCGATTACAGGTCCGCGTCAGTCAGGGAAAACCACATTGTGTAAAATGGCATTTCCAAACTACGATTATGTCAATTTGGAAGACGTAGCATTGCGGATGGCCATAAAAAGCGACACTAAGGCTTTCCTCCTTTCGCATCGCGATGGATTAATAATAGATGAGGCGCAACATCTGCCTGAAGTGTTTTCTGCCATACAAGTTATTGTGGATGAAGATAATTCATTGAGATTTGTTTTGTCCGGCAGTAGCGATTTCCTTTTGATGCAGAGCATAACCCAGTCGTTGGCAGGGCGTGTGGCAGTCGAAAGATTGCTCCCATTATCCATTGAGGAATTGGGCGAGATAGATAGTGTCAGCACCGACGAACTGATGTTCTCGGGGTTCTTTCCGGGCGTTTGGGGAGATGGTAAAACGCCTCATGAGGTGTATGACAGTTATTTGACCACTTACATCGAGCGCGATGTGCGTCAAATAGTCAACATCAAGGACAGATCGGCTTTCCTTAAGTTTGTCACAGTTTGCGCAAGTCGCATCGGATGTGAATTCAACGCCAATGGCATTGCTGGTGAAATAGGCGTTTCTTATAAGACAATCCAGGAATGGATGAGTGTTTTGGAAACATCATATACCGCATTTCGGCTTTATCCCTATTACAGAAATGTTGGGAAAAGGCTTTCCAAAACCCCGAAAATCTATTTTTATGATGTAGGATTGGCTTGCTTTCTGTTGGGAATTGACAATCCGAGGCAACTTAATCATCATCCTTTGCGCGGTGCGTTGTTTGAGAATATGGTGGTTTGTGACAGATTGAAAGAAAGGTTCAATTCGGGAGGCCGAAATAACTTGTATTTTTATCGTGACCGTTCGCAACACGAGGTCGATTTGGTGCAAGAATATGCTATGGAACTTCGTGCGTTTGAAATCAAATCGGCGCAAAGTTATCACATTGATTTCTCTAAGAATCTTGAGTATTTCAGGGGAGTATTTGGCGATGATGTAATCAGTACAAGCGTTGTATATAATGGAGATTTTGAGGTTGATACTGATTTCAATAGGCTGGTCAATTATCGTCATTTAAACAAGGTGTTTGACTCGCAACAAAAATAAACCACATATTTTTCCCATACCTCACAAATTTTTCGCAACTTTGCAGCGGAAATAAATGCGGAATGCGGAATAAGTCCCACGCATCGCGTCCCGCAGTATCGCGTCAACAATTAAACGATTCAACAGTCAACAATTCAACAAATATGAAAAGAGACGAGAAAATCTTTGATCTGATTCGCCAAGAGAAAGAGCGTCAGATGCACGGAATCGAACTCATCGCTTCGGAAAACTTTGTCAGTGAGCAAGTTCTGGAGGCTATGGGTTCTGTCATGACCAACAAATACGCCGAGGGTTATCCCGGCAAACGTTACTACGGCGGCTGCCAAATCGTCGACCAGAGCGAGCAAATCGCCATCGACCGCGCCTGCCAACTGTTCAATGCCACCTTTGCCAACGTGCAGCCCCACTCGGGCGCACAGGCCAACATGGCTGTGATGCAAGCCCTGCTTGAACCCGGCGACACCTTCATGGGCCTCGACCTCTCGCACGGCGGCCACCTCTCGCACGGCAGCCCGGTCAACGCTTCGGGTATGCTCTACAAGCCCGTTGCTTACCACGTCGCCAAGGAAACCGGTCGTGTCGACTACGACGAGATGGAGAAGATTGCCCTTGAGTGCAAGCCCAAACTCATCATTGCCGGTGCCTCGGCCTACAGCCGCGACTGGGACTACAAGCGTATGCGCGCCATCGCCGATCAAGTGGGTGCTGTCCTCATGGCCGACGTCAGCCACCCTGCCGGCCTCATCGCCAAGGGCCTCTTGAACGACCCGTTGGAGTATTGCCACATCATCACCACCACGACCCACAAGACCCTGCGTGGACCTCGCGGCGGCATGATCCTCATCCGTCACGACTTCGAAGACCCGCGTGGCCGCAAGACCCCGAAGGGCGAAGTGAAGATGATGTCCGCTTTGATTAACAGCGCCGTGTTCCCAGGCATCCAAGGCGGTCCGCTTGAGCACGTCATCGCCTCCAAGGCCGTTGCTTTCGGCGAAGCCCTCAGCGACGAGTATATGGAGTACATCAAGCAGGTTCGCACCAACGCCAGCGTGATGGCCAAGGCCTTTGTTGACAAGGGCTATCAAGTCATCAGCGGCGGTACCGACAACCACTCGATGCTCATCGACCTGCGTGGCAAGTTCCCGGAAATCACCGGTAAGATGGTCGAAAACACCCTCGTCCTTGCCGACATCACCGTCAACAAGAACATGGTGCCCTTCGACAGCCGCTCGCCCTTCTTGACCTCTGGTCTGCGCGTTGGCACACCGGCCATCACCACCCGTGGCCTGAAGGAAGACAAGATGCCGCTCATCGTCGAAATGATTGATGATGTTATTGCCGACATCAACCCCGAAACCAAGACCGCTTCGGAGGCCAAGATTGCCGCCGTCCGCGCCGAGGTGAACAAGATGATGAAGGACTACCCGCTGTTTGCTTGGTAAATCCGATTGACACCTTAATTATTAATGGTCGCTCCATCGCGGGGCGACCATTTTTTTTGCGCCAAAATCAGAAAAATTGTTCTTGCTGTTTAAAAAACTCGTACTTTTGCATCCCGTATTTTTAATTCTAAGCACCATGAAAAACGCTTTGACAGGCTCAGCTTCCGCTGTTGCAAAATACGGATTCGACAACGAAAAATACCTTAAAATCCAGTCGGAACACATCAAGGATCGCATCGCGAAATTCGGCGACAAACTGTATCTCGAATTTGGCGGAAAACTTTTCGACGACTTTCACGCCAGCCGTGTGCTGCCCGGTTTCCAACCCGACAGCAAATTGAGAATGTTGTCGCAACTGATTGACGTTGCGGAAATTATCATCGTCATCAGCGCGGTCGACATTGAGAAAAACAAGGTGCGCGGCGACTTGGGCATCACCTACGATGTGGATGTGTTGCGCCTCCGCGATGAGTTTATGAGCCGTGGCTTCATGGTGAATTCGGTTGTGGTCACGCACTACAACGGTCAAGCCAGCACCGATGCTTACCGCCAACGCCTTGAGCGCATGGGCATTAAGGTGTATTACCACCGCATCATTGAGGGCTATCCGAACAACGTCGCCCTCATTGACTCGGAGGAAGGCTTTGGCCGCAACGACTATGTGGAAACCACACGCCCCTTGGTGGTCGTCACGGCTCCAGGGCCTGGAAGCGGCAAGATGGCCGTCTGCCTGAGCCAGTTGTACCACGAAAACAAGCGTGGCATCAAGGCTGGATATGCCAAGTTTGAGACTTTCCCTGTATGGAACCTGCCGCTGAAGCACCCCGTCAACGTGGCCTACGAAGCCGCCACCGCCGACCTTAGCGACGTGAACATGATAGACCCGTTCCATCTTGAGGCTTACGGCGATACCGCTGTCAACTACAATCGCGACATTGAGATTTTCCCCGTGCTGAACGCCATTTTCGAGAGCATTTACGGCGAGAATCCTTACAAGTCGCCGACCGACATGGGTGTCAATATGGTGGGCTACTGCCTCAGCGACGACGAAGCCTGCTGCGAGGCCTCCAAACAGGAAATCATCCGCCGTTACTATACCGCACTTTGCGATTTGGCCAAGGGAAAAGGCTCTGAAAACGAGGTGAATAAGATTGCTTTGTTGATGAAGCAGGCCAAAATCACCACCGCCGACCGCAAGACCACCATCGCCGCGAAAGAACGCAAGGAAAAGGAGGGTGTGGCCTCGTCTGCCATTGAGTTGGGCGACGGCACCATCATAACCGCTCACACCAGTGCCCTGCTCGGCCCCAGCGCGGCCTTGTTGCTCAATGCAACCAAGTATCTCGCGGGCATCGACCACGATGTGAAACTCATTCCGCAGGCCATGATAGAGCCGATTCAGAAGACCAAGGTCAGTTTCCTCCATGGCAACAATCCGCGTTTGCATACAGATGAGGTTTTGGTCGCCATTTCGATGCTCAGCCTTTGGGACGAGAACTGCAAAAATGCCTTGGAACACTTGCCGCAACTTAATGGTTGTCAGGTGCATAGTACGGTAATGCTCAGCGAAGTGGACCAGAAAATCTTCAAGAAACTCGGCATTGGCCTCACTTGCGACCCTGTTGCCAAGAAATGATTTAGTACGCCCGTATTGCTCTAACAAAGAACTCCCTGTCTTTCAGCGAGTCGGTGATGACGATTTGTCCGTCCTGAAGGCGCACGGTAGCCGCACAGCGTGTGCCAGTTTCCGTGCTCGACCAATAAGTTTTGTCCTCCAAAGTCGGGTAGCCCAACGAGTCAAGCGTGGCGTTCACCAAGGCTTGGTTTTGCAAAAGTTTGCTCAATTCGCTGCTTGAGGGCACATACCATTGGTTGCTGCTCACATGACAATAGTTGTAATACACTAAGTGCCAAGTGTTTCTCTTGTGGCTCCATTGGATGGCTGGGAAATGCCTCATGTCGTAGTTCGACATCAAAATAATGGTGTTGCGCCAGCCGTCGTAGGGGTTGGTGGCTCCTGTCAGGCTGTTGATGTAATTTGGTTCGCACCAAGGCAAATTGGTTTCTTCAAGGCTGACCATCAGTCCGTTATGCGCACCGTATGTAAGGAAAACGATGCCCTCTAAGGTGTCGTTGCTGAAATAGTCGCCGATGTTGTAAACAGGGTCATGGTGCGAGGGTAGGGGAGTGTTGCCGCCTGGAGAAGGTTGGTCGGGTTTTGAGCAGGCGACGAAAGCGAGGCAAAAGGCAACGAAAAGAAGGCAGTTTCTCATGGCGATAAATTTTGGGCAAAGGTAATGAAAATTGTTGATACGAAGGTTTGTTGGTTTTTATCGATTATGGACGATAAAAACTGTGTAGTTTTATCGATTATAGACGATAAAATTCGGTTAATTTTGTCGAGTGTAAACGATAAGTTTGTATTTTTGCAGTCGTAAAAAGATGAAAAATATGGTAAATAAGGATTTGATTAAGGATATTATCATTGAAAATCAGCGTTTTGTATTGTCTGTGAGTATTCAGCAGCGTGATTATGCGTTTGAGGACGGCTTGAATTATGTGCTTGTGGGCTTGCGTCGTGCTGGAAAGTCGTATTTGTTGTATCAGCGTATCCACGAATTGTTGGAAAAAGGCCATCGTTTGGAGGAAATCTGTTACTTCAATTTTGAGGACGACCGCCTCGGTGTGATGACTTTGGCTGATTTGGACACCATCAAGTCCACCTACGAGGAAATGTTTGATACACATCCTGTTTTCTTCTTTGACGAGATTCAAATTGTGGAAGGTTGGGAGAAGTTTGCTCGTCGTTTGGCCGACCAGAAATATCGTGTTTATATTACTGGGAGCAACGCCAAAATGCTGAGTTCGGAGATTGCGACCACTTTGGGCGGGAGGTTCTTGGTTAAGGAAGTGTTTCCGCTTTCCTTTGCCGAATACCTGTCGTTTGCAGGCATAGATGTGAAGGAAAAAAACGCTTTGCACCTTTATAAAAAGGAGATTCTGAGGCATTTGGAAACTTACTTCCGTTTTGGCGGTCTGCCCGAAGTGATGAATGTGCAAGACAAGCGCTCATGGCTCAGCGGCTTGTTCAACAAGATTTTCTTTGGCGACTTGATTGCCCGTTACGACATCCGCAACGATTTCGGATTGAGGCTTTTGGCCAAGAAATTGGCAGAGAGCGTGAAGCAACCTTCTTCATACAACCGCTTGGCTAATGTGGTGACCTCGGCGGGGAAGAAAACCAGCACCGACACCGTCATCGATTATGTGAATTATATGTGCGAGTCGTGGTTGTTGCTGCCCGTGGAGAACATCCTCGGCAAATTAGCCGAGCGCAACACCCAACGCAAGTATTATTTCATCGACAATGGCATCCTTAACCTTTTCTTGACCGACCCCGAAACCAGCCTCTTGGAAAACATAGTGGCCATTCAATTGGTGAAACGATGGGGCGACCGTGTCTTTTTCTACCACAACGGCGTGGAAGTGGATTTTTACCTCCCTGATGCAGAAAAACTCATCCAAGTTTCCTATTCCTTGCAGGACGAGGAAACCTTGAAACGCGAAACCGAAGCCTTGATAAAGGTCGCAAAGCATCTAAATGTCAATGATTTGTTGATTGTCACCAAGGATGAGGAATCAGTTTTGGAGAAAGATGGCCAAACCATTCGGATTGTTCCGCTTTGGAAGTGGTTGTTGGGGTCGTAAGACCCGTTGGATGTCATTTTGGAAAAACCAAGTGGATTTGTGAAAAAAAATGTATCTTTGCGGTCAGAAACTATTTGGTTTGAAATGGATAAACAACAAGTACAGCAAATTGTTGCAGCATATTTTGCCAACCAGCCTGTGCTGAAGGCGTGGCTTTTCGGGTCTTTTGCCCGAGGCGAGGAAACACCCTTGAGCGATGTCGATATTCTCGTTGTTCTCGATCGCTCACAACCTATTGGGCTGAAATTTTTCGGCATGTGGGATGATCTTGAAAAATTGCTTGACAGGAAAGTGGATTTGGTAACGGAGGGATCCTTGGCTCCTTTTGCCGTAGAAAGTGCTAACCGTGATAAAATATTGATTTATGAGAGAGCCGCTTAAAGACAAAAGCCGATTAGAACATATTCTCGGTGCAATTGATACTATTTTGGTTAGGGCAAACGGCCTGACATACGAGGGGCTGACCTCTGACAAAATATTGTTTGGGGGCATTGTGTATTATACAATGATTATCGGTGAGGCTGCTTATCACCTTAGTATGCCTTTCAAGAAAGAATACAATGAAACCAATTGGACTCAAATAACTAAAATGCGCCACAATTTGGTGCATGGTTATTATCAAGTTGACCCAGATGTCGTTTGGTCGGTGATTCAAGACGATTTGGTGCCTCTGCGTGACCAAGTTACACGTTACATCACTGAAACAGATTGGGAAGAATGGGAGAAAAGTTATAAGGTTGTTACGGAAACCGCTGTCCATAAGAATCTAATTCAAACTGCAAGCCGCATGAAAAAAGACGGCATGGATACCAAACAGATTTCGAGATACACAGGACTAACCGCTGATGAAATCGAGGAAATTTGAAATCACTATATTATGAAAAAACTCTACCTAATCACAGCATTAAGCCTCGTGCTTTGCGTTTCATGCACGAAAAAGGAAACCGACACTGAAGTCATCGCCATGCGCGGATTGGTGAACCGCGTGGTGCCTGAGTATTCACAAGGCATTGTCCTTGAACGGCTTGCTGACACCGTCGACCGCTTTGAAATTGAAACACAGGGCAAAAGCCTCGTCATTCGTGGCAACAACGCCAACAGCATGGCCGTTGGCCTGAACCATTACCTGAAATATTATTGCAAGGCGCAGTATTCATGGTTCATTGAAGAGCCTTTGCAGATTCCCGCAGCGATGCCCAAGGTGACTGAAAAAGTCAGCCTGAGTGCCCGTGTGCCTGATCGTTTCTTCCTGAATTACTGCACTTTCGGCTACACTTTGCCTTGGTGGAATTGGTCACAATGGGAGCACTTCATCGACTGGATGGCACTCAACGGCATCAACTTGCCTTTGGCCATCACGGGACAAGAATCCGTTTGGTACGAGGTGTGGAGCGATTTTGGCCTCACCGACGAGGAAATCCGCAGTTATTTCACAGGGCCGGCGCACTTGCCTTGGCATCGTATGCAGAACATCGACCGCTGGGGCGGACCGCTGCCCATGTCGTGGCTCGAAAACCAAAAAGAACTGCAAAAGCAAATCGTGGCTCGTGAGCGAGAACTGAATATGAAACCTGTTTTGTCGGGCTTTGCTGGTCACGTTCCACCCTGCATCACTAGGATTTATCCTGATGCGCCTTTGGCCTCTTTGGGCGACTGGGCTGGTTTCGACAGCATCTGTTGGTGCAAGTTCCTCGACCCGCTTGACCCGCTTTACACTGAGATTCAGAAAAAGTTCATCGCCAAGCAGACCGAGTTTTACGGCACTGATCACATCTACGGCATCGACATTTTCAACGAACTCATCCCGCCGAGCTGGGAGCCTGAATACCTCGCTCGCGTGAGCCGTCAAGTGTATGAATCCCTCGAAGCCGCCGACCCCGAAGCCAAATGGCTGGAGATGGCATGGCTGTTCTGGAATGAGCGTCAATATTGGGAAGTCGACAACCGCATTGAGGCTTACATCACCTCCATGCCGAAGGACAGGCATATCATGCTCGATTACTACTGCGAAAGACAACCCGTGTGGGAACGCACCAATGCTTATTACGGCGTGCCTTACATTTGGTGCTATCTTGGCAACTTTGGCGGCAACTCCATGTTGGCCGGAAACCTTGACACCGTGAACGTTAGGGTTGAACGCGCTTTCGAAGAAGGTGGCGATAACTTCGTCGGCATCGGCTCCACATTAGAGGGCTTCGACTGTAATCCATTTATGTATGAATACGTCTTCGAGAAGGCTTGGGACAACCCGCTCACGAAGGATGTGGACGCTTGGGTGGAACGCCTCGCCGACCAACGCGCTGGAAAGAAAGCCCCCGATATGCGCACTGCTTGGAAATTGCTCGCCGACAGCGTATATAATAAGGTGTCGTCGCCGGGCCAAACTGTGCGCATCAACCAAAGGCCGACGATGGGCGACATTAACGAATACCGCCAGTATTATGTCGCGCCGACTTATCTGTACAACAATATCATGCTTTTGGATGTGTTAGATAAGTTATTGGCCGCCGACTGCAACACCCGCACGCGCCATTTTGATGTGGTAAACATCACGAGGCAACTGTTGGGCAACTATTTCAGCGACCTTTACGCCGATTATGTAAAAGCCTATCGCGAAGGCGATTACGAGAAACTTCATCAAATCGAACAAACGATGACCAACATCCTCGACGACACGGACAAGATTTTGGCCACAGAAAGCGCATTCTTGGTCGGTCGCTGGATTCGCGATGCAAGAGCTATCGGCACGACGGAGGAGGACAAGGACTATTTCGAGAGCAACGCCCGCAACATCATCACCACTTGGGGTGAAGAAGATGCCTTGCTCAACGAATACGCCAGCCGCGGTTGGGCGGGCCTCACCGCGACCTATTACGCCTACCGCTGGAAGGAGTTCTTCAAGGATGTGGATGCCGCCATCGAAGCGGGTCAGCCTTTCGATGAGAAGGCCTACCACGATCGCATCTGCAAATACGAAGGCCAATGGTGGCGCGAGCGTCTTGGCACTTTCAGTGCTGAGCCTCAAGGTGATGGAGTGGCTTTGGCAAAAGGTATTGCCGAGAAATATCGTGCAGAATTGGAGGCGCGGTATAGATAACGAAATTCCTGACCGTCAATTGTCGCGGTAGTCTTTCTTTTTCTCATACTTCAAATCCTTCAGGGCCTGCGCCTTCACGTTGATGGTGAAGTTCCAGCTCTTGTAGCTGCCGATGGGAATCCAGTTGAAGCGCATCTCCCAGCAGTGAAGGTCGCGGTAGACGCTGATGTTGGTGTAGGTGATGTTGTTGTTCACGAAGTCCCAGCCGGTGGAGAAGGTGACTTTCCACTTGGGCGTGATACTGATGTCGCCATTGAGTCCTATGGTGTGTACATGTGTGTTGGTGGCAATGCCCATGAAAGCGGCGTAAGCAATTGATGTCGTGTAGGTTAGATTGTAACTCAACGAGAGCGACCACGGCGTGGTCCAATCGATGTAGGCGTTGGGATTGCCCAAAATTTCGTTGAGTTCGTCGGGGTCGAACATGCCCGAATTTCGGGCGTTTTCGTTGATTTCGTCGCGCAGCTGCTGGCTGCCTTGCTTGCCTTGCAACTTCTTGAGGTCGTTTTGGTTGAAACTGTAACTCAGGCTGAAACGCCATGATGAGCCGGTCTTGCGGAACAGCCGACCGTTGTCGGCAATCTCGAAGCGGTTGATGCGTCGCCCCATTGAGTCGGCGGCGTAAGGGTCCCACGAACTGCTATAGTTGATGCCCAATTTCTTGAACAAAGTGGTGCGTCCGCTGACCGAAATGGGGGAGAAGTTGACCGAGTCTTTGGTCACGTCGTAGTTGCCCGAAATGCTGAACGACTCCAAAATCGGGACTTTTTTCACGCCCGTGATGGTGTCGCTTTTCGATGGCACCTTGATTTCCAAGTTGTTGTTGAAATTATAGGTCAAAAGCCCTTGCTGGTTTTGTGATGGGGTGCCGTAAAGCGACCTTTCGAACTTGTTGTAGGTCTTTTCGTTGCCGTTGCCATCGATGTAACTGCCGTAGACACCCCATTTCGGGTCGCCAAAGTTGGGGCGGTAGGTGAAGCCGATTTCGGGGGTGATGACATGGCGGATGGCGCGGATGGGGCCCCCGCTGAAGTGCTTCATGCCGTAGATTTTGGTTGTAATTTTGGTGGAAACGTTGAAATCCACTAAATTATGGAAGCCAAAGATGGTGTCGATTTGCAGGTGCCCCGTCGAGTCGGAGTCGTGAATCCATTGCTGTTCGGCGCGTTGGAAATACATGTAGTCGCTCAAACCCACGGTGTTGGTCCACGAGAAATGCTTAAGCAGTTTGATGGTCGCGCTGATGGGGACGGTGTGCTTGATGCCGGTTTGCACATGGCCGCGCAGGGTGTTTCTCGCCCACTTGCCGAAGTCGTCGCTGAAACCTTTGAACAGAATGGTGTCCACATCATTAATATAGGCCTTGCCGTTCATCGTGTAACTCATGCTGAGGCTTTGGTACCAGCGTTTCTTGCCTGCCTTGCCCACTTTTTGCAAAGGGTAGAAGGTGTTCACATTGAGGGTGAGTTCGGGCAGCGAGGCGGTCAGTTGGCGCGTCATCGTGTTTTGGCTGTGGTTAGCGTTGAGGGTGAGGTAGACCTTGCCGCCGAAGTTGGTTTGGTAGCTTATGCTCGACTGGAAGGTGTTGCTCAGTTGGTCGGTGGTGGTTTGGGCGTTGTATTTGTTGAAGTTGGAGCTTACTATGTTGACGTTGGCCGAGAAGTTGCGGCGCGGATGCGACTTGGTGTCTTGCTTGTGCGTCCATTGGATTTTGAAGTCGTTGCTTTCCTGATAGTCGGCGGCACCCTTTGTGCCTATCTTGTTGACGGCGAAGCTCAAAGCCATCGAGCCGTTGTGCTTGTAGCGTTTGTTGTATCTAAAGGTCGGCTTGATGCCCCACGAGCCACGGGTGTAAATGTCGCCTAATACTTGCAAGTCGTAGTAGTCGTTGATGGCCCAATAATAGCCGCCATTTTCAAGATAGAATCCACGGTTGGCCGACTCGCCGTAGGTGGGAATGATAAGCCCCGACTTTTTTCCTTTTGTGTTGGGAATCATGGAAAAAGGCAGGGCCAATGGCAGCGGAATGTCGGCAATGGTCATGTAGATTGGGCCGGTCACAATCTTGTCGTCGGGGATGACCTTGGCCTTGGTGAACTTGAACTGGTAGTGCGGGTGGTCTTTGAGGTCGCAGGTGGTGTAGCCGCCCGACTTGATATGGATGCTGTTGTCGTCCATGCGCTTCACGCGCTCGCCGTGCAGGTAGCCGCCTTGTTCCTCGGTCCAAACCTTGGTGATGATGCCCTTCTTCGACTTGAAGTTGTAGAGCATCTCCTTCGCCTCAAAAGTCGATTCGCCTTGCTTGAAGACGGGCCGCCCTTGCAGTTTGCCCAACGAATCGATGACACCGTAGGCGCGGCAGGTGCTGGTTTCGAGGTCGAATTCGAGGCAGGCCGCCGTCAGTACAATGTCGTCGTATTTGGCCTCGGCGTTGCCGAAATAATAGATTTTCTTCTGGTTCATGTCGCGGTACGACGAGTCGGAAGCCGAGCAAATCACCTGCGTTTCGATGGCCGAATCGGAGGGCCTTGATTTTTTAATGCGCTGTTTCTGAACGGGTTTCACCGTATCAATGGCCACAGAATCTTGCAAAATGGCAAGGCTGTCCATCCCGACGATGGAATCGAAGACTGGAAGCGTGTCGGCCACCGGAATCGAGTCCAAAACCACTGTTATCGTGTCGACGATGCGCTCCACGACTTGAATCGTGTCGAAAGCCGTAGTGTCAACAGCAATAGGTTCAAAATCGTGTTTATCTTTCTCAGTATGAGCTAATTGCTTGCACCCGACGAACAACAAAACCATCGCGGCAAGCAAGAAAAAGGCTGCCGCTTGAAAATATTTCATATATGTTGTGCGTTTCGTCAAGGCAAAAACAATTATATTTGTCGCTCAAAATCCGCTGCAAAGATAGTTTTTCTTCGCGCATAAATAAACGAACTCATCATGGTAGAACGAAAGATTTCAAGATTTGGTGTTTTGTGCCTGTTTTTTCTGTTGCCTTTTTTGGGTTTTGCCCAGAAGGGAGAGAAGATACAAACCATTGTCATCGATGCAGGTCACGGCGGCAAGGACACGGGTGCCTTGGGCAAGGTGACCACTGAGAAAGCCCTTAATTTGGCCGTTGCGCTCAAGTTGGGCAACTACATCAAGGAGAACTTGCCTGATGTGAAGGTCATCTACACGCGCAGCACCGACAAGTTCGTCGAACTGAGCGAGCGTGCAGCCATCGCCAATCGCAACAACGCCGACGTGTTCATTTCCATTCATTGCAATTCGACCGAAAGCGCAACTACCACGGCGCAAGGTGCCGAAACCTTCGTGATGGGTGAGTCGAAAAACGAAGCGAACCTGAATGTGGCAAAGAAGGAAAACGCGGCTATCTTGTTGGAAGACAATACCGATGCTTACGACAACTTCGACCCCAACAGCACCGAGGCCTATATCCTTTTCTCGCTTTCGCAGAGCATGTACCAGAAACAAAGCCTCGATTTGGCCGGCAAGGTTCAGCAAAAGTTTGCCAGCAAGGGGCGCAACGACCGAGGAGTGCAGCAGGCGGGTTTCCTTGTGCTTTGGAAGACCGCCATGCCGAGCATCCTCGTCGAGTTGGGCTTCATCAATAACGCAAAAGAAGAAAAATTCCTCAACAGCGAGAAAGGGCAGGCGCAGATGGCCTTGGCCTTGTATCACGCTTTCGAGGAATACAAGCGCGAGTTTGAGGCCGAAAACCATACTCCCTCCTCAACCGTGGCCAAAAAGAAAAATGCCGTCAAGGGCGATACTTATTTCACCGTTCAGTTCTCCACCTTGAACAAGAAAGTGCCTGTCACCGACAAGGCTTTCAAGGGAGTGAAGGAAGTGGAGGTTTACGAATACAACGGTGCTTACCGTTATGTTTCGGGCCGTTTCCCAACCAAGGCCGAAGCCGTGGCACGGCAGGCTGAAGTGCGCAAATTGGGCTATAAGGATGCCTTTGTCGTCGCCTTCATCAACGGCGAGCGCGGCACACTCAAGCAGGCTGAGGAGGCTTTGAGGAAATAGCTGTTTTTTTGTAATACATTCCCAACTCCATAGTGGGGTGATGTTCTCGTAGCCGTATTCGATGTCGATTTTCATGTCGAAAGCGTCCTTCTTTTATTGAATTTATTTTTGGATTTCTTTGTTCGTTTTACATACAATTGTCGGTTGCAATTGCAATCGGATGGAAATACTTTTGCAGTTGAAAATCCAAATCCTTAAGCAATGAAAAGATATAAAGACGAGATATTGGAAAAGTTTGCCTTAAATGTAAGACGCAAACGCCATTCGTTAGGAATCAATCAAGAAGAATTGGCTTTCAGGGCAGGTGTTCACCGTACTTATATTGGTATGGTGGAACGCTCAGAGAGGAATGTGTCGCTGGTTTATGCCGATAAGATTGCCAAGGCATTAGATACAACAATAACCGAATTGATAAAATAAGCCATGAACGAAGCAATAGACAGAAACTGGCATCCTCATTTCAGAGCATACACTGAAATGATTGTGAACCACCCCAATTATAAAGGCCTGTTTTATGAGCGAGCCGAAGACGGACGTGTGAAATGGGTTGTCACCGGCAAATCGGAAAAAGGCCAATTAAGGCAGGCTTGGTGGGACGAACAATGCCGAATTTTGAACATTCCTATTGAAAAAGGCTGCTACGCCACTGCTGCCCGAAAATTACATCCTACAAAAGTGAAAGTTTGCCAATGCTGCGGAAAATCTTTGAGTATCCTTTATGAATATCCTAACAAGAACCTCCTGAAAAAGATAAACGCACATTTTGGTTTAACATTAAACCAAACGGATTGCACCATAAAAGACATTATTGGGCAAAATTGCATGAACAATGCAGACGTTTTATTTTGGATTGACACGTTTGGCCTTAAGTTGACGAAGAGCGATTTGGATGTTACGATAACCGCTTTGCGCCAAAAGATTATCGACCTCGTTTACAAGGATTTTGTTGATAAATGCCAGAGTCCGTTGTCGCCAGGAGTAATGAGCAATTGTCCAGACCGTTTCGATGGTTTTCATTCAGATGGCTTGTGCTGTAGGGAAAAAACGGACAAGGGACGGCACGCAGACAACATGAAAACCTACACCCAAGACAGGCGAGCATATGAGGAATGGGCTGATGGCGACTTCAATTTGGCAAACCGCTTGATGGGCGAGTTCAAGAAAGGGAGTAAAACTTATGTTTGTCCTAAATGCGGGAAACGGAGGAAGATGACTGCCGACCACATCGGTCCCATTTCATTAGGCTTTTGCCATAGCACAAATTTCGCTCCGCTATGTCAATCGTGCAATAGCTCTAAGAATAACCGTTTCAGTAAATCCGATATTGACAAACTGATAGCTTTGGAAAAAAGCGGTAAAACCGTCATCAGTTGGCACTCAAAAGTGATTTGGGACGCACTCAAAACCAAAGTGAAAAACGATGAAGATGCCAAAAAATTAAGCCATGTTATGGTGCAATGCCACCAAAATGTGCTCAAACTGTTTTCCAAAATATATACCACATGCGGCACCGAATATTTGGAAAGGTTTCTGCATCCCGAATTTGCTTTCTACGATTATCGTTTCGATGATTTCAATCCCTTGCACTTGGAACATTTGAACATCATTAAGAAGGAATTGGATAGTACCAATAAACGGAAGAACGCCGAAAGGTACAAACGTGTTGCATTTGAAAGCCTTGAAGATTTTGATGACAAGGCAAACCGCAAAATCACATTCGTCATTGAGCAATATGAGCCTACTGTCCAGAAACTTATAGCACTCATCAAATCAAAATCATACACCAAAGCCGATTCGTTGCTGAAAGACCTTATCAGAGTAATGTCGATGAATATCAAGAGAGCGATGTGGGATTAGAATGATGGAGGCAGCAACCATAAAACTCCTCAAAACTTATTTCTTGTAGCATCAACCTGTCATAAGCCGATTTTGCCTCAAATATAAATTCTGTTTCAACCACTCCGCCACCATCGGATAATGTTGGCAGATTGCCAATGGCATCCTTTACAGTTACAAATCGAGGCAAATTAGGGTCGTCATTAGAAAAGAGAGGAGTTGCGCTTTGTATCTGAACATCAGGATTAAGCGAGCCTATGATAAAGACTCGCCTGCGCTTTTGAGGCACTCCATAATCTTCCGCATTGAGTTTGATGGGTTTCCCGACATAATAACCTACTTCGCGAAAAGCGGCAATGATTTCTTTGATGGTGTCGCCGCTTTTCATCGTAAGAATACCCGGGACGTTTTCCATGACGAAAAACTTGGGTTGGAGTTTACATACCACGGACACAAACTCGCGGAAAAGTTGGTTGCGCTTGTCGTTGGGGTCGCGCCAGCCTGCGTATGAGAATCCTTGGCAAGGTGGGCCGCCCACAATAACATCAATTTTCATACCTTCGCAAGCCTCAAATAGGTGTTGCTGCACTTGCGGATGGCTGATGTCGCCCAAAATAAAGTTTTCTTTAGGAGCGTAATGCGAGTGGTTAAACTCGTTGGTCATCATAATGTTGCTGTCAATTTCGTTGGCAGCCACCAATTGGAAACCATTCATAATGAAGCCTTCCGAAAGGCCTCCGCATCCCGCAAATAAGTCCACGAAGTTGTAGGATTGGAGATGTGGTTTGATGAGTGAAGAAACGTAGTGCGCCAATAGTGGCGGAACGGCATTGCCAATTTGTTTGAATTGCGATGCTTTAGAGCCTTTGAAAACAAAACCGTCAGGGAAAGACTGCAATCGCGCTGCCTCTCGGTTCGATAGGATGCGGTTTTGAGATGGATGTATGTTGCAACCATTTGGCACCCGATTGAAATAAGTGGCAATGGTGTAACTCGGCTTGTCCCAACGCAAACGTCCGTAATAAGTGGTGCGTCCTCCCGTGGCTCTGATGCTGTCCAACCTTTTGTCATGGAATATGTCAGGCAGGTCTTTCCAGTTTCCCCCTTGGGGGATATATGGAACGAGCAGTGCCTCGTATTCACACAATTTGCAAGCAATATGGTTGTATAGTGTCATTGTTCTAATATATAATTAGTTTCGTCGCTGTCTAATCCATACAGGTTGCAGACATATTTGTTTAACGCTTCTTGGCTTTCAAAACAAATGGCAGCATCGATTTTGTTCAAATCGGCTATCGGCAACTCGTCCAATTCATAATTGTTGATATGGTTGTTTGAACTCGTCAATTTGAAACGCCAATTGAGAAGCATACTTGAAAGCAGAATATTGAGTTTTTTCAACGTATCGAAATCTGCCGAAAGGTAATTGCAAGAATTGCCAAGGATGTCGGTAGGTTCGCAGAAAGCGAAACGAAGCCGTTGCCTATTGTCAATGTTGCAGATATTTTGCCCGATGAGTCGTACTCGACCGCAGTCGTGCTTCATATATTCAGCCGATTTGGTGTAAACGAAATCATCGCTCACAAATTCAGGATTATCTCTAATGATTCCCTTTTCCGTAATCATCTTTCCTCTTATCAATTGGTGTTTGGTAGGTTTTGTCGTGATATACTGGCAGTTCAGGGTGAGGTCGAGTTCTCCTCGCTTGTTGCGGATGGTGGAAATTGTCCTCAAAGAAGGGTGTTTTGAAAGTTTTTTCAAGATTATCCAATCTTTGTCTGATATCAAAGGAATCTCCATGTTTTTTGGAAACAATTCCTGTATCAGGTGCAAACCGACTTTGAAAGACTTTCCGTTGGCCTCAATTGAAATATCGTCGGTTTGTCCTCCTTTTTGAAGGAAAAAGATGTTGGTGGCTTGAGTGACATTGTTCTCGAAAAGTTCAGCCTTTTCGGGAAAATAGGTAATGTGACGTACCTTGTTATGCAAGAGCAGATGCTTCCTGAGGTTGGTAGCCGACTGGTCGGCAAACAGAGTGGATGGACAAATGACCCCCAACTCTCCATTTGGTTTCAGCATTTGGAGCATCCGTTCAATAGATAGTTGGTACAAGTTGAGCATACCTTCTACGGAGTAGGAATATAGTTTTGATTTGCGATAAAACTCCACTTGTCGGCGCATATCATCCGCCAACTCGTCACTTGTTTTGTGACTAGGCTTAAGCACCAAATAAGGAGGATTGCTCACAATAGCGTCATATAAAAATGTTTCGGTTTCAGAAGCAAATAAACCGATTTCCTGTTGATTGGGCATTATTGCGTTTTCACATCTGACGTGTTCCGAAACCAGTCGCATGTTTTGCTCCGTAAGACTATCCAAAAAAGAGCAGGCCTTCAATCGGGTAATGTTCACAGCCACAGGATTGATATCGTTGGCATCAATACAATTGGTGACTGCGGTTTGGGCATCCACACCAGATTCTGTAAACACTCTAACCAATTCTTGATAGAAACGACCCGTGCCACATGCAAAATCGAGTATATGAGTGTTTGGTGAAATAGTATTGCTCTTCAATGTTTCAGCAACGATGTACTCTACAATGGGAGTTTGGGTATAAACAGCCCCACTTGCAATCATGTTTTCTTTCGAAACGCCCCTGACAACTTTCCCGTTTTTGATTTTGAAGTCACTATTCAAATAATGGATTTGTAGTTGCTCGCAAAGGTTGGGCAGCTCCTCATAAGTGAAAAAGGGCCTATATTGAGGTTGAAGGTCGGATGTCAAAAAATAATTATTGGTCCAGCGTTCCGCATCATGGATATTACGTTCTGTCAAGTAAGTGTATATCAAATCCAGCACCAATTGCCTATGCGCTTGCTCAGCGCATTGTTTGACATCCTCGTTGCCGGATTGAAGAAACAACTTCAGAACCAATTCGTTTTCCGTATCTATTATTGACATGCTACCTATGTGAAATGAATTGCAAAAGTACACTTTTTCCCCAACAAAGCGATATGAAAAACAACTAAGAAGTCCACATCAACTTCCAAAAGTATAGTTTCTGTTCCGAACAAGGCTTTTTTGATATAGCATCTTTCCAAATGACTATTGTTGTCTCTGTAGTTTATCTACACCTCAAATTTGTTTCTGGTCGAAATGATTGTCTTGAAAAAAACAATATCTTTGCGCCATCGTTTTATGTATAAAACCTTGCGCTTATGATATGCTTTTTCCAATCTGATAATCAAAAGGTTATCGCTGTTGATTCCAAATCACCGCTTTCAGAGGAAACCGTTTCCAAACTCACTTGGCTTTTCGGGAAGGCCGAACTGATCCAAAAAGACACGGTGAAAGGCTACTTCGTCGGGCCGCGCCGCGAGATGATTACGCCTTGGAGCACCAACGCCGTCGAAATCACCCAAAACATGGGCATCAAAGGTATTGTGCGCATTGAGGAATTTCATAAGGTGGAGTCGAAGGACGCGCCTTTTGACCCAATGTTGCAAAACCGCTACAAGGACCTCGACCAGAACGTGTTCGCCATCGACCGCAAGCCCGAGCCGCTGAAATACATCGATGACATTGAGGCTTACAACCAACAGGAAGGCTTGGCTTTGAGCGAGGAAGAAATGGAATATCTGAAAGGCATATCCGCAAAGATTGGGCGCAAACTCACTGACAGTGAGGTGTATGGCTTCGCGCAAGTCAATTCCGAACATTGCCGCCACAAGATTTTCAACGGCACATTCGTCATCGACGGGAAGAAGATGCCCAACACGCTTTTCGCCCTCATCAAGAAGACCTCGAAAATGAACCCGAACCGCCTCGTTTCGGCCTACAAGGACAATGTGGCCTTCATCCTCGGCCCCAAGGTGGAGCAGTTCGCGCCCGCCGAGCCGAACAAGCCTTCGGCCTTCCAAATCAAGCCCATCGAGACGGTGATTTCGCTGAAAGCCGAAACACACAACTTCCCGACCACTGTTGAACCCTTCAACGGCGCAGCCACGGGCAGCGGCGGCGAAATCCGCGACCGTTTGGCTGGCGGTCAGGGCAGTCTGCCTTTGGCGGGCACGGCCGTTTATATGACCTCCTATCCCCGCACGGAGCAAGGCCGCGACTGGGAGAAGGACATCGATCCGCGCAAATGGCTTTATCAAACGCCGGAAGAAATCCTTATCAAGGCCTCAAACGGCGCCTCCGATTTCGGCAACAAGTTCGGCCAGCCGCTGATTAACGGCAGTTTGCTGACTTTTGAGCATAGCGAGAAAGAGACTTTGGGCTACGACAAAGTCATTATGTTGGCGGGCGGCATTGGTTTCGCTAAGGTGAAGGATGCCAAGAAGTTGGAACCCGAAGAGGGCGATGTCATCATCGTTCTCGGCGGCGACAACTACCGCATCGGTATGGGCGGAGGTGCCGTGTCGAGCGTCGATACGGGCCAATACAGCAACGCCATCGAACTGAATGCCGTGCAGCGCGCCAACCCTGAGATGCAGAAGCGCGTCAGCAACGTGATTCGTGCGATGGCCGAAAGCGACTGCAACCCCATCCGCAGCATCCACGACCACGGCGCAGGCGGTCACCTCAACTGCCTCTCCGAACTCATCGAAGATGCGGGCGGCGTGGTTTACGTTGATAACCTGCCCGTCGGCGACCCGACTTTGTCCGACAAGGAAATCATCGGAAACGAGTCGCAAGAGCGTATGGGCTTGTTAGTCAATAAGAAAGACAAGGAAATCATCAAGGAGACCGCTGAGCGTGAACGCGCACCTTATTATGAAGTGGGCGAGGTGACGGGCGACGAGCGACTCCGTTTCGTTCGCAAGAAAGGCAAGGCACCCATCGATTTGGCCATTTCCGATTTCTTCGGCAGCGCGCCCAAGACGATTTTGCACGACAAGACCAAACCCTATCATTTCAAGAAAATCAGTTACACCAAACGCGATATTCACAAGTACCTCAACAACGTGCTGCAAATGGAAGCCGTGGCCTGCAAGGACTGGCTCACCAACAAGGTGGACCGCTCCGTGACGGGTCGCGTGGCGCAGCAGCAGTGCGTGGGTGAGATTCAGTTGCCTTTGAGCAACCTTGGCATCAGCGCCTTGGACTACAACGGCAAGCGCGGCATCGCCACGGCTTTGGGTCACGCCCCGATTGCGGGCTTGATTGACCCCGCCGCCGCTTCGCGCCTCTCCGTTTCCGAGGCCTTGACCAACATCCTTTGGGCACCGATTGAAGGCAACATGTCAGGCATCTCATTGAGTGCCAACTGGATGTGGCCCGCCAAGCAAGAAGGCGAAACCGCACGACTTTATGAAGCCGTGAAAGCCTTGAGCGACTATTGCGTGGCTTTGGGCATCAACGTGCCGACGGGCAAGGACAGCCTCTCAATGACGCAGAAATATCCTGACGGCGAGAAAGTTGTGGCTCCTGGAACGGTCATCATCTCCGCTGCGGGTGAGGTTTCCAACATTCGCCAAGTGGTGCGTCCCGTGATGAAGGCCGACGAAAACACCGAACTTCTTTACATCGACTTCTCGAAAGACGCCTTCGAACTCGGCGGCAGCAGTTTCGCGCAGAGCATTGGTGCCATCGGTCAGGCGGTGCCAGATGTGAAGAGCGTCAATTATTTCAAGAAATGCTTCAACGCCATCCAGAAACTCATCGAGCACAATTTGGTTTTGGCCGGTCACGATGTCTCGGCGGGCGGCCTGATTACCACGCTGTTGGAGATGAACTTCGCCAACACGACCTACGGTATGAACCTCGATTTGAGCGCGTTCAACGCCGAAGACTTTATGTCCGTGCTGTTCTGCGAGAAGCCCTCGGTGGTGATTCAAGTCTCCAACGACGGCATCGCCAACCGAATGTTGCGCGAACTTGGCATCACTTTCAAGATGATTGGCAAGCCACAAGCCAAACGGCAAATCAACATTGCCCACGCCGACCACAACTATATCTTCGACATTGACGTGCTGCGCGACACTTGGTTTAAGTCGTCGTACCTGCTCGACCGCAAGCAGAGCGGCCCGCGCAAGGCGATGGAGCGTTTTATGAACTACAAGAAACAATATCTGCACTATAGCTTTGGCAGAAACTTCACCGGCACGGCTGCCAGCCTTGGCATCGACCTGCACCGCCGCAAGCCTACGGGCATCAACGCGGCCATCATCCGCGAAAAGGGCTGCCAGTGCGACCGCGAGATGGCCTACGCGCTTTATCTCGCCGGCTTCGACGTGCGCGACGTCACGATGACCGACCTCGCCACGGGTCGCGAGGACTTGAAGGACGTGAATATGATTGCCTTCATTGGCGGTTTCTCCAACTCCGACGTGCTCGGCTCGGCCAAAGGCTGGGCGGGTGCCTTCCTTTATAATAAGAAGGCCAAGAAAGCCCTCGACGACTTCTACGCCCGCGAGGACACCTTGAGCCTTGGCGTGTGCAACGGTTGCCAACTGATGATGGAACTCGGCCTGCTCTATCCCGACCACGAGGAACACCCCGTGATGATGCACAACGACTCGCACAAGTTCGAGTCGGGCTTCCTCAACGTGGAGATTGCCCAAAACGAGAGCGTGATGCTCAAGTCGCTGTCGGGCAGAAGATTAGGCGTATGGATTGCCCACGGCGAGGGTCGTTTCTACTTCCCGTATTTCCGCGACAAGTACAAAATCGTGATGAACTACGGTCAGGACGAATATCCCGGCAACCCCAACGGCAGCGACTGGTCCACGGCGGCGGTATGTTCCAATGACGGTCGTCATCTCGCGATGATGCCGCACCTTGAAAGAGCCTTCCTGCCTTGGCAATGGGCCTACTATCCCGACGAGCGCAAGAACGACGAAGTCTCGCCTTGGATGGAGGCGTTTGTGAATGCACGTAGGTGGGTGGAGGAGAATAGGAAGTAAGCCATGCCCAAAGAAAAAATAAACAAAACCAACGCCTGCCGCATCCTCGACCAAAGGAAGATTGTGTATGAATTGATTCCTTACGAGGTGGACGAAAACGACCTCGGGGCGCAGCATATCGCCGACCAATTGGGCGAGGACATCGACCAAGTGTTCAAGACCTTGGTGCTGAAAGGCGACAAAATCGGATATTTCGTCTGCGTCATTCCGGGCAACGACGAACTTGACCTGAAGAAAACCGCCAAAGCCACGGGCAACAAGAGTTGCGACCTCATCCCGATGAAGGAACTGCTGCCCTTGACAGGTTATATCCGTGGCGGCTGCTCGCCCGTGGGCATGAAGAAACAGTTCCCGACTTTCATCCACGAGACTTGCGAACTGTTTGATTACATTTACGTTAGCGCAGGAGTTAGAGGCTTGCAGTTCAAGCTCAACCCGCAGGACTTGATTCAAGTGGTGGACATGAAAGTGGCTGATTTGACGGTTTTTGAAATTGGAACGAAATGAGCTACACCATCCGAAAATCCACTATGGCCGACCTGCCGACCATCCTCAATCTCCGCGACCAAGCCCGAGAGATTATGCGCAGCTATGGCAACACCTTCCAATGGCCCGACGGCTATCCGCGTGATGACATGTTCAAGAAAGACATTGAATTAGGCGGCAGTCACGTTATGCTTAATGATAGGGGAGAGGTTGTCGGCACCTTTGCACTTTTGCCCAGCCCCGAGGTGACTTACAACGTCATTTATCATGGCCAATGGCTTGATGACGAGCCGTATCATGTCATTCATCGTATTGCCAGCACGCCCGATTCACACGGCATCTTGGACGCGCTTTTGGATTATTGCGAAAGCCAAGTTTCCAACATCCGCATTGATACGCACGAGGCCAACATTATCATGCGAAAAGGTTTGGAAAGGCATGGTTACCAATATTGTGGCATCATTTACCTTTTGGACGGCAATGAGCGGTTAGCATTTCAGAAGTTGTGCGGCCAATGAGCCTGAAAACCTGTGACTTGCCATTATTCCGAAAACAAATCCTCCATTCCGAAACAGCCAGCTTTTCCAATAAGGAATTGGGCTGCGGCAAGTGCGCCCAAGGCAAATCCTTGGCGGTTGAAGGCTTCGTGCGATAGGACGAGTTGGTCTGCTGTAGAACGGGCTGTCACGCTATGAATACCGTTCACCTCGCCTTCCCTTTTCACGTCAATGTAAAGGGTATGGCTGTCTGCTGGAGTTTCGATGCTCCAGCGGTCGTAATCCTGATTGACGGACAGGATGTCGTTGGCCAATTTCACGGCAGTGCCGCTGGGCTTGTCAAGCTTGTGTATATGATGGGTTTCGGCCATCGAAAGTTGGTAGCCGTACTTCATCGCAAAATGAGCTAACTGCTTGTTGAGCAGAAACATAATATTCATTCCGATACTGAAATTGGGCGCATGGAAAAGGCTTTGGCCATCCCTTAAACAACGACTTTTGATGGCTTCGAAATGGCCTTGCCAACCCGTAGTGCCAACCACAATCGGGACATGCAAATCAAAACAACGGTTGATATTGCTCACCACTTGATCCGGCTGGCTGAAATCAATGGCGACTTCGGCTTGTTTCAATTGTTCGCATCGTTCTTCCCATTCTGTTGGATTGTCGATGGTGACAACGATGGTGTGATGTTGGGCAAGTGCGGCTTTTTCCACCTCATGCCCCATTTTTCCGTATCCGATAAGTGCAATTTTCATGGCTAATATGATGAAAAGTAAAGCTGCCGCAACTGGGCGGCAGCCTTAACTTATAGTTTTAAACTTTCAACATTCAACTATTTGAAAGCATTCTCGCTCAATCCCTTGCCACTCAAGGCCAAGTCATTCATATAGCCAGGCACCTCCTTGCCGAGGTACTTGTCCACATACAGCTTGGCTAAGTATTGGCCGAGCATAAAGCCGTGGCCGCGCAAGCCAGTGAGGATACCAACCTCCGGATCGACGATGTAACGCGGCTCGGTGTAACGACCAGCCCAGCAAGCCAAGAAGCTGACTTCTCCGAGGTTCGGAATCCATTCGGCGAAGACCTCGGAAACGATTTCCAAGAACTCCTTGCTGTTGTACTTGATGTTCTGACGTGCCTCGTAAGCGTCGGTGTCGGGGCTGGCGCAGCCGATAATTTGGCCAGTGTGTGCCCATTGCTGTCCGTAGACGGCGCTGAAGCCCTTGTAGTGACGGCGGTCGATAATCATATCCAACGGGCCGCCATTGGGTCCCATCATGGGCAAGCGGCGCGTGATGAAGGCTTGGTGCTTGACAGGATACAATCCCGTGTCGAGACCCAGCATATCATTGAACTTCTCGGCACCCCAACCCATCGCGTTGACGAAGTGGTCGCAGGTGTACTCGATGAACTCGCCCTCGTGGGTGCGCACCAAGGCAATGTAATGTCCATTGGCTTTCTGAATGTGGAGCAGTTCGCAGTCCTCGAAATAACGTCCTCCCTGTTGTACACCAATCCAACGGATGTAGTCGATGACGCGACCGGGAGTGGCCTGCCAGCAGTCGCGGGTGATGAGAGCGTGGCTATAGGTGTCCTTGCTGTCGTCCCACAGCGGCGAAATCTCCTTCTTAAAGTCCTTGCGCTCAATCATATAGGCATCACTCCAAGCGCGAGAGGCATCGAGTGAGTTGTAGGTGGCTTCATCGTGTACCAAGTTGACATAGTGCGTCAGGTGGTAGTTGATGTTGTGCTCCTTCTGCATATTCTTGAAAATCTCGTGGTTGTGTACGGCGATGTCGGCAATGTCGGGATTGGAGAAGGCAGGACGACCGCCACCAATGCAACGCCACGAAGCGCCACGGCTGTAGTTGATCATCACGGGCTTCTTGCCGGCTTCCGAGAAATAGCGGAACAAAGCGCTACCGGCAATACCGCCACCGGCAATGAACACTTCGACCTGCTCTCTCTTCACATCGTTCATTTCGGGGAAGACAAAGACTTCTTTGGTGTGTGGGTTGTAGAGGTCGCCAAGGGTGACTTGGTTCGAAAGCGGGGCACGCGGCGTGGCGTCGCCGACCAACTCAATACCGTAGGAGCGCAAAATCTGGCGGGCGCGTGGGATGCAACGCTTTCCACGGCACGGGCCCATACCCATACGGGTGATGTGCTTCAGTTCGTCCACGGAGATGGTCTTGCGGTTGCCGATGACGCGCAACACGCGGTCGAGTTTGATGTCCTCGCAGTGGCAGACGTAGGTTTCGCCCTCGCCCTCGGCTTCTTTTCTTGAGGAAAGGGGAGTGGTGAGTTCCTTGTTGGCATTGTAACGGTCTTTCAAGATAAAGCCCTTCACATCCGTCAACTCAAACACCATACTCGCCTCTCCAGAGGGGCGCGAAGAGCGGGCTTTCACGCGGGCCACGTTGGTCTTGTTCGACTTCTTGAGGATCTTTTCGATGACACCTTCGCCAATCTTTTGTCCGTCATTATCAACGAGATAGACTTCCGCACCTTCTTGTGCTTCGTATTCGATGG